>ODAI013742579.1_pt1 | contig 26593 bp, 21 predicted proteins | sample 1539321 | NCBI WGS metagenome assembly ODAI01 (sample SAMN02144231, study PRJEB22623) | gut metagenome | biome: sheep rumen | host: Ovis aries | place: New Zealand
ACTCCGCAGGGCGCCGTGGGCGTCATGCCGGTGCGGCCTCAGGCATCAAGTCAGAGCGCAACACGAAGTGCCACAGGCGTCAAGCCCGTGCAGACCAAGCCCGCGAGTCAGATGGCTCCGGAGCGCACCGTGAGCATCCCGCCTGTCCAGACCCAGACGCCTGTCCCGAGCGATTCGGGACAGGCGCGTTCGAAGCTTCTGTTACCTGCGATCTTGCTAGTGATTGCCCTCTGCGGTGCAGGCGCAGCGTTCTTCCTCAGAGGCAATGGCGCCGGAGCAGGTGGTACAGCACCGGCCTTATCGGAAGGGGCCGCTGCGGGCACGGCTTCGACGGTCACCGTCACGTTCCTCGGCGGAGGCGCGCAGGAAGGCTCGACGAATCCGTTCACGTGCAACGACGGAGATACCATCACGCTGCCTATCTGCGGGTTTGTCCGCGAGGGGTATGTGTTCGACTGCTGGGAGGACAACTCCGGGCATCTGTACGCACCGGGGACCCAGATTGTGGTCGAAAGCGACATGAGCTTCTCGGCCGTGTGGGCGACCGCCGACGCACATGCTGCGGAAGAGCCTGTCACAGACGATGCCGACGACGAGACCGAGACAGACGCCGACGATGATGCCGCCAATGAGCAGACCAAGTCCTTCCCGAGGTACTGGTCGGGTACGTTTGAGGGTTACTCCCAGCACGTCGAAGGCGGCACCTACGATACCAGCGTCAAGTTCACCCTCTCTACGATAGAGAGCGGCGGCCGTCTGGCGGGGACCTGCTACATCGGCCAGGACGACTCGCAGGGCCGGGTGGGCAGCTACCGCGTGGAGGGCCAGATCGACTGGGAGACCGGCAAGATCTCGCTCACGGGCACCACGTGGGAGGACCAGGGCAACCTCGAGTACATGCGGTCCTTCTCGGGCACCGTGAATTCCAGCTACACGTCAATCACCGGGACGAGTCAGCGGACCGACGGCACGCATCAGGGCGACTGGAGCATGAGCTCGTACTGATGGGGTGGGCTTGGGAAGCCATCCTGCCTGCAGATGATCGCAAGGCGTACCTTAAACCTTGTCGCTGCAATAGGAGCTACCCCGCGTCCACGGGCATTCGCCTGGGATGTCTACTCCCTTGTACAGGGAGATGGGGATAGAGACGTCAGTAATCGAAGCCCGTTCTCCAACCGCTATGCGATCAAGGGCAAGGCCGGTAGGCAGGAAAGAACAACCATATCATGGTGCGGTTGTAGGGTCACAGCCTGTTGCGGTGTCGCTGCTTCAGTCACATCGCGATGCGGCGGACGCTCGGCATCCATCAGCCGCAAGAACCAGTCATGGAGCGGATGGGCTCCTCAATTGCCTGCCGGTTCCGCATGTTGCAGCGGAATCATAATCGTTGTGCGAGCAAGGCCGCCTTCTTCAACGGACTCAACCAATCCCCTGTGTTCCTTGACGAGATTGCCAACGACCTTCGAATTCCAGTCATACTCATCTCGGGATTGGGACCTGGTTCCCTTTGCCTTGCGGCGCACAGCGCTATCGCTTGCTTGTTGAGTGTGTTCGACCTCTATTACCAGCTCGTCCTTTTCGGTGATGGCCCGCGCCGTGATGGTTGGCTTAGACAATGGATTCTCGGCAAGCTGCGCCTTGCACTCTTCAAGCGCTCCGTCAATCATGCTGAAGAGTATGGCTGCCACGTCGATATCCGGCAATCCGATAGTGGCGGGGATATCTGCCATGGTTATCAGCTTCACGCCTTCGTTTGCGCACTGTCTGCTTTCCGCCTCAAATACCGCCGCAGCGGTCACGTTATGACAGCGCTCGGGCAGCGCGTCCGTTGTTATGTCTAGGCAGTGCTGCAGGTGGCTATCGGTCTGCTCAATCCTGCCGTCGGCGAGGTCGTCGCGTGCCTGACCGAGCTCGGATTCTATCGCTTGGCATACCCTGCGAGTGAGGTGCTCTTCACGCTGCGCCCTAGTACGGTACAGCTCGAACATGCGCTCGAGCTCAGCGTTGCCTCTGGCTGCGTGCGCTTGGGCCGAACGCCTGATGGCCGCAAAGTAGAAGTGAGTGCCGGCTATGTAGATGATGATTGTTGCCGCGAGTGCGAAAGAGCTAGTGGCGACATCAGTGGTAGTCAAAGGGCTGTTCAAGCTGATGAGCCGACCCGTAAGCATTGCCGCTTGGAGCGCAACTAGCAATCCAAGCAAAACGATGATGAGCCTTCTTCTATCCATTACGCCTCCCGTTCAACACGCGTGCCTTCTCTTGAAGGTTCATCAAGTGCCGGTCGGCTTCTTCTATGTCTCCCATCCCAGCGAGCCGATGGACTGTTCTGACGTCGTTGGCGAGTGCGTGGCGTAGCGAGTTCATTCCCTCCGCGCGGATGGCCAGTGCCTTGACCTCATCGAGTGTGTGCTTTGTCTTGCGCGCGACGAGTGCAGCCTCTGCCGCTTCGCGCCGGGACGCGGCTTCGCGTCCTGCGATAGCGAGAATGACGCAGGATCCGATGAATACTAGCCAACAGTACGCAACGACAAACACATACTGTCGGGGGTCGTTGCCGCTGTAACTCAGGAAACGCCCATATATGATCATATGGGGTAAAAACGTGCTCAACAGGAGACCCACGGTCGGCAGGCTGGAGCTTGTATCCAAGCCGTCGAAGCGTCTGAAGGCGGTAATGATCAATCCGTTGATGCCTATAGCGACGAATAGCAGTATGAGGTAGATGAGAACTTGGTTGGCAAAATTGTCGGGTCCGATTGCCGTGGGAGACTCAGCGCCACCTGTGATGACGCCGTAGATGCTCGTTCCCACCAGCTCGGTGAAAATCACTCCAAGGTAGAGCACGACAGTCCTTGTCACTCGCATTCGAAAGCCACCCGAAGACATGAGGATGGGAAGGCAGAGATCGAATGGTATAACCAACGCTATCCGTCCAGCCGTGCCTATCATTCCAAGCATCATAAGGGGCTTCGTGATGGCTATCTCTGTAATTCTGATGGCGAAGAACAACGCTTTCGACCGTATCTCTAGCGACAGGATCAAAGCTGTGGTGATGATGACCTCCATCATGAGCGTTAGTATCGTGTGGATGATTATGTAGAAGTCCATAGTTGACTAACTCCAGTTGTAGGGGATGTTCAGTCTATCTCTTGTAGCCTCATCGCGTTTTTCCATCTTGCAATCCAAGCGGACACCTGCAACCTTCGTACAACGCGAGGTTCCGGCTCTGTATATCGAGAGGAGTCTGCCCGCTGCAGCAGCGTCTACTGTCCATTGCGAGCAAGCGGTCCGTACAAGTGTCGCTGTCCTGAGAGAGACGCGACAAGCCTATGCCTGTCGCCGTCGCCCCGTGATGTACGCGAGGAGCGCACGTTGGACATCCTTGACACGTCGCCTGCTGACGGGAACGTGCGTGCCGTCGTGTAGGAGTGCGTGGTCCTCTTGGAGCGAGGACACCTGGGCGAGGTTCACGACATAGCTGCGGTGGCACCGGACGAATTCACTCGGCAGCTGGGACGAGACCTCGTCGAGCCTCGCGTACGTCTCGATCTCGTCGTTTCTGCAAAAGATCGTGACCTTGCGTAGGTTGCTGCGCAGGTACCGGATGGAAGTGACATTGACGAGCTTTTCCTTGTGGCCGGACTTGACCCTCAGCATGGTCGGCTTGCTTCTCTCGATCGACGACAGCGCGAGATTCAGTGCCTCCTCGAGCTTGGCATTGTCGATGGGCTTGAGCAGGAAGAAGATGTGGTTGGAGGGATAGACCTCGAGCGCTTGATCGAGGTACCCGCTGACGTAGATTACCTGGGTGCCGCTAGATGCAGGGAAGTAGCGGCGCACGACCTCGATGCCGCTAGGCTGGCCTTCCGGCATGACGATGTCGGTGATGAAGATATCGACTTGCTCCCTAGATGCCAGGGTGTCGGCGAGCTCGTCGAACGTAGACACAACCGTGATGTGGTGGGGGCGGCCATCGCTGAGCGTGAGATCGACTCTCTCGCTCAGGTCACTTGCGTTTTCTCGGTCGTCGTCGAGTATGACGATATTGGTCATGCCGGCCTCCGGGCGCCATTTGTTGTCGGAAGCATCATAACGCGACAGCGGGCAGTATTGCGGCGAGTGGTCGGTTTTGTGCCGAAGCTTACGGAATTAGAGCCGCAGATTGCGTGTTCGAAGATATCGGCGGTTTGGGTGTGGTGGGGTTAATACCATGGCTAGGTGGAGCGTGGCCGCGCACGTCCGCGCGTGGTTCTGAGTCGAAGGGCTTCGATGCATCAATGCGTACCTTCTGCCTAATCCCAGGAGGTGCGTAGAGGAGCAGAAAGCGTGACTTCACTCGGAGATGCATATGGGCGACAACTCCCGGGAAGAGCGGATTCAGCTGGCTCTGACGGTCGAGCAAGCCTCCCTGGGCATAGGCGTGACGCCGGTTATGCTCTGCGCGGGTGGGTAGAGGAAGAGGCGGATCCCCTGGCTTCTGACAAGCGCAGGATGGCCGAGTCTCACGGGTGCCTACCGGATTGATTGCAGGAGCTGGATGAGCGGCGATGAGGTGGGCATGGACTTGGTTGCAACATGGTGCAGTCACTTTGCCTCTCTTTCGATAGGTGTTGGCATTAGCGGCTTACGGGGAGGTGCTGTATTGCGATGAACTACTCTCTCGCATGCCTAAGTGACACCGGTATCGTCAGAGCGCACAACGAGGATAACTTTTCCTTCTTTGGCAATGTGATGCCGATCAAGCACCAGTCGTCGGAAGTCTATGAGATGGAGGTGTCCGACGATAATGCCTTTGCCGTCGCCATCTTCGACGGCATGGGCGGCGGAGCAGCGGGAGAAGCCGCTTCATTTGCTGCCGCCACGTCCTTGGATGAATACATCGGGGACATGAGCGTCTGGGATCGGTCAGGCATCCTGTCCGCCTACGACCACATGAACAACGCCGTGTTGGAGGCAGCTGTTGCAGAGAAAGCTCCGTCCATGGGGGCCACAGCAGTCATGTTTACGTCGTCTTGCGGCAATGCCTGGGTTTCAAACTTGGGCGACAGCCCGGCATTGCTCTACGACGGTAGGAGGCTGGTCACGCTCACGGTCGCTCATACGGACGAAAGGCTCATGGATGCCCTTGGCATAACCGGACGCAAGCCGGGTCTGACGCAATACCTGGGAATTGATGCTCGTGAGATGACAATCGAACCATCTTTGACTCCCGTAACCTTCGAACCGGGATGTTGCCTGCTGCTGTGTAGCGATGGGCTCACAGATATGGTTTCCAATGCAAGCGTACAGCGCGTTCTCATGAAAGAGGAGACCGCGCGACAAAAGGCACTCGAGCTCAAAAATCTCGCAAGGGAGCATGGTGGCAAAGACAACATCACTGTCATCGTCTGCAATGTTACTGCCTGCGGAGGTGACATGCCATGATTAACTGCCTTATGATATTCGGCTCGCGTGCATCAAAACGAGTAGAGCTCCCTCCAGTGACAATGCAGAAATGGGAGTTCTTGCTCGAAAAGGATATGTTTGGACTCGATTCTGACCTGATTGTTGGCATGACTGTCCTCGACAATCGCTGGTGTTTTGCTCAGTCCACTGACTATGCCGTCAAGCGTGGCACGGATCCGTATCATGAGAGGCATCTATCAGAGGGGCAGCCGCTTACCATAGCAACCGCCAGTGGCGGCTTCGTGCTCGATGTCATTCCCGCGGAGCTTTCTAGTGGTATCCCCGTCATCGACAAGTATGTTCTTGACGCCCGCAAAGGCAGTGTGAGTGTGGGATCGTCCTCAGCATGCAGCATTAGTTTGCAAGGCGAGCCTCTTCTGAGGGATGTCCATGTCAGGCTGACGCCGGACCATACGGTTATCGGCAGGAAGGCGTGGCGCCTTGAGGTAGGTGGAGCATGCTATGTCAACGGCGTTGCCTCAATGGACCAGCAGCTGTTGTCGTACGGCGACATCATCGATATCTATGGAACGCGTATTGTGTTCCTCGGCGACTTGCTCGCCGTGGCATCAGCTCACCACGGAGGAGTGCGTGGCGACGTTGCTCTAGAGCGAGCGAGTCGGGATACCATAAAGTGGCTTTCAAACATTGCCGCCATGGTGAACAGCGAATCTGACGGGGGATACTACCGTCCTGCTCCGCGCGAGATGGCGGAATACGATACAGACGAAGTGGATATCGAAGCTCCCCCCTCGCCTCGCAATGCCAAGCAGCGATCACTGCTCTCGACAATCGGACCTTCACTCACGATGGTCCTCCCCATGGCACTAGGTGCCGGCCTCACGGGGATGGGGAGCTACGGGCCGGGCCTCATCATGATGGGTGGCTCGGCAGTCGGAATGGCATTTTGGAGCGCGAAGAGCTACCGCGACCAGAAGCGCGAAAGCAGGGAGGAGGAGCGGGAGCGGCAGGACAAGTATAGAGCCTATCTCGACGGGAAAGCGAAAGAGCTCAACCAGTCGCTCATGTACAACAGGTCAGAGCTGTTTCGGATGTATCCCTCTGCGAGCGAGTGTGCGGATTACTTGCCAGGGGGAGGAGCCATATGGAATCGTAACCCCCGCCAAGACGACTATGGTTTCGTCCGAGTCGGTGTGGGAGAGAGGGAGACCCTGCGCCCAATCAAAGTCCCGCAAGAGAGGTTCTCGCTCGTTGACGATGACTTGGTCGACGGTCCCAAAAAGGTAAAGGATAAGTATGGCACGATGCGAAATGTCCCCGTCGGCATCATGCTGGGGGAATGCCAAGCATACGGCTTAGTTGGCGGACCTGACAAAAACGGCTGCTACCCGGTCCTGCGTGCCATACTCGCGCAGATAGCTACATCATATGCTTACTCGGAGATGAAGATCGTCTTGCTGTGCGATGGCTCGCATCAACAGGATAGAGCCCTCCTCGAGAGTGTCAAGTGGATGCCACACGTCTGGTCCGATGACGGATCGATGCGCTTTGCGGGAGATACTCCTGAGACTCGTAGAGAGGTGCTAAATGCGCTCGTTCCCGAGCTGCAAGAACGTTGGGAGTTGGCTAGAGGCGGTTCTCGCATTTCCCTCGACCAGCGGTACGTTGTGGTCTGCACCGACCCATCTATGCTTGAGGGAACCATGGCCTCGGTCTACCTCCTCGAATCGAGCTCCGATATCGCGACAAGCACGTTTATTTGTGCTGAAGAGTTCAATGAGCTTCCCAACGCATGCACAATAATCCTTCGGAACAGCGCAGCCTTCTCCTGCTGGCATCACGTGACGGATGCGAAGAAGAACTGGCATCTTGTCGATTACGACCGAGTGAGCATCCAGCAGCTCACGACACTATCTCATCGGCTTGCATCCCTAAAAGTGAGGGTGCCCGAAAGCCAGCATGGGGTTCCGGATATGATTTCCTTCCTCGACATGTACGGAGTGGGTTCCGTAGAGGAGCTAGGTGTCGAGGGACGATGGCGCAGGAACAGCAGCCATGACGAGCTTGCTGCGCCTATAGGTATGGCGGCCGACGACATGCTTTGCGTGCTCGATCTGCACGAGAGGGCACATGGCCCGCATGGACTCGTGGCGGGAACGACGGGGTCGGGCAAGTCGGAGACGCTTATGACCTGGATTCTTTCCCTTGCAGTCAATTACAGTCCCGAGGACGTATGTTTCCTCCTCATCGACTACAAGGGAGGCGGACTGGTCAACCAATTTGAAGGTGCAGGTTATCGGCTCCCACATCTTGCCGGCTCCATCACCAACTTGGCTGGCAATCAGATTCAGCGGGCTCTTGTTTCTATCAATAGCGAGAACATCAGACGCCAGCAGCTGCTCACGGATGCGGGGGCCAATGACATCTATGATTATGCGAAGCTCTACCAGAATGGCGAGGTCTCGGAGCCACTTCCGCATCTCATCATTGTGGTCGACGAGTTTGCAGAGCTCAAGAAGCAAAACACTGAGTTCATGGACAAGCTTATCAGTGTCGCTACCATAGGACGAAGTCTTGGCGTGCATCTCGTGCTGGCAACGCAGAGGCCTGAGGGCGTAGTTGACGATAGAATTGCCAGCAACAGCCGCTTCAGGTTGTGCCTCAAGGTGCAAACGCCGCAGGACAGCAAGAGCATGCTCGATCGTACGGATGCCGCTTACGTGACCCAAAAGGGCAGGGGCTTCCTGCGTGTGGGCTCCGATGAGCTGTTCCAACTCTTCCAGAGCGCGTGGAGTAGGGCTCCGTATCCTGCTGATGCCCTAGCGGCTCAAGTTGACGTTGCTCGCATGCTCACCGTGACGGGTAGGACCGAGTTAGTTGGTACCCATCACATCGCGAAACGCCGGGAGGCAGAGCAGCGGGAGTGGGCAGAACTGCTGTTAAGGGTGGCCTCCGCTGTAGAGGGCGATAAGTCACTTGACGATAATGCCACTCTACAAGCCGCTGCGTACAAGCTTTTTGCCAAAGAGGGTAAGCGCGTGCCTCAAAGCAGTATGAACGACGAGCGCATAGGGAATCTCCTTCGTACATATGAGCTTTCTCTTGGGCAAAACGGCTCGGGGGAGGTAACCGCTGAGCGAATGGTGCAGGTTGCAAATAACATGGGCTTGAAACTTCCCGAAGAGGCGAAACTTACGCAGATAGATGCTGTCGTGCGTGAGTTGCAGCGCGTTGCCGATGCAAAAGACCTTGGCCTGAGGCGCATGCTTTGGCTGCCCGAGCTCGAGAAGCGCCTCGTTCCCGAACGGCTTACTCGATACCTGCCACCAAACTACTTCATGGCGAGAAACCATCCAGAAGAGCAGTGGAGCCTTGAAACCTGTATCGGCCTGTTCGACGACCCAGAGCACCAGTATCAAGCTCCCGTCAAAATCGACTTCAGAGCCAACGGCAACCAGCTTATCTTGGGCTCATCGCTTTCGGGTAAAAGCGCACTTCTGCAGACGCTGCTTTTCACCCTCATCGAGCGCTATACGCCAGAGGTCCTCGCAATCTACTGCATCGATTTTAGTGCCCACAAACTTGAGTGCCTTGAAGCGGCGCCGCATGTGGGAGGCGTCCTATTTGAGGAGGATGAGGAGGGCATTGCGAAGCTCTTTTTCCTTCTTGACGAGATGCTCATGGCAAGAAAGCGCGAGCTACACGGTAACAGCTTTGCCCAAATGAAGCAGACCGGCGAAATTGATATGCCGGCGGTCATTCTTGCTATCGACAACTACGGGCTCTTCAGCGAGCGTTCCAACAATACGTATGATGCCACGGTCCTGCGGTATGCAAAAGAGGGTCCCGGCTGTGGCATTTATGTCGTAGTCACTGGTGCAAGTGTGACGTCGGGTGAGGTGCCATCAAAGCTAGCGGACAGCATTAAAGGCCGTGCCTGTCTTGCGATGAATGATACCTATGACTACAAGACGGTTCTTGGCGTGCATCAGTGTTCGGTGTATCCGTGCGAAGGCGTACCCGGACGTGGCCTCATAGAGCGTGATGGCGCGGCGCTTGAGTTTCAGACGATGCTTGCTGTCAATGCTAAAACTGATATGGAGGTAAGCAGACGGGTTCGGCATGCGTGCGAACGACTGGCACGGACGTGGCAGGGACGTACGGCTCGTGCGATACCGCGCATTCCTTCCGATGCTACGCTCGATCAATTCTTGTCGTTGCAAGAGGTCAGAGATCTTCTAGAAGATGACCGCACATTGCCCATTGGCTACGACCGTGTGAGCGCACTACCTGTGGGAATCGACCTGAGTAAGGTCTTTTGCTTCCTCGTGTCGGGTAAGCCCAACCTCGGGCGCAGGAACTTCATGCCCTTACTCATCGACATGGCGCATAGGAAAGGTGGCGACCTCTATGTGTTTGGAACTGGCAAGGGCCTTGTCAAGACGGTTGCCTCCCAATGTTATGCAACGTACTACGCACAAGATAAGGACTTGGAGCCGTTCTTCAAGGTGTTCTCGGCTGATCTCAAGCGACGCAACGGTAGGAAGCTTGCGCTCGAGGAGCAGGGCTACTTAGAGGATGACCTGTATATTGCCATGCAAGATGAGCGGCGCGTATTCATCTTCATTGAGGACCTTGCGAGTTTCACGCAGTTCCTCTACAAACCATCGGAAGAATTCAATTCGGTGGCGCACTTTTTTGAGGTTCTAGCAGACAAGGCTTGGTATCACCAAGTGTTCCTCTTTGTGGGCATCGATGCGACGACATTCCCGGCAGAGCTGCGGGGAACGGCCTTTTACCGCAATGTGGTGCGCGACGGTACGGGCATACACTTTGGCGGCAATGTCGCTTCGAGCCAGATAATGCGCTTCGAATACCTCACGTTCAAAGAGCAAAACAAGACAGAGCCGAAAGAGGTCGGCCTCATTGCCTCGAGCGACACCTATCCAGATGGTGGGGCTGTCGTTGTTCCGGCCGTTAAGGTCAAGCCCACTCGGGCCTGTAAAGAAAGCGAGGCGTAGTCAGCCATGCTGAGAGTTGAGGTGTGCGTCCCGGCCATTAACAGGACCTATGAGTTCGTGCTCAATGATCGTATGCCCCTGCCGGTAGTCATCGAGGAGTGCGCAGAGGTCATTGCGTCGCGAGAACATCGCATGTGGGTTGGCAATACCGACGACCTTGTTCTATGCGATGTGAGTTCAGGTGTGACGCTACCGAGGGAAAAGACGCTTTATCAGTGCAAAGTGAGCCCTGGCAGCAGGCTCTTGTTGGTGTGAGGAGGGCATCCGTGAAACAGATAGTAGTGAACACTGATTCGATGCGTGCGGCGCACAAGACCTGCAAGGCACAGGTCGAAACGCTCAGGACGGCTCTCGGAGAAATGCAGGCGAGTGTGGAGGCCCTCAACGATACATGGGAGGGCGGGAATCATGACGACTTCGATGCGGCTTTCAAAACACGCTATGCAGCAATGGAAAAGCTTGTCGTATCGATAGATGAATACCTCAAAGCGTTTAATACGGCGAGTGATTCTTATGAGGCATGTGAGTCGGAAACGCTCAGTCTTGCCTCGTTTTAGGAGGTGTACGCATGGCAGATTACGGAACGTTGAAAGTCAATCCAGAGCAGCTTATGGCGTCTGCAGAGCTGGCATTCAAGAACATCGAGGCCTGTCGTGATGCGCTCGAGATGATTACCTCAACGATCGTGGCGACGGAAAGCTATTGGCAGGGTGACGGCTCGGTAACAGCACGCGAGGCATATGCATCGCAGGCGTCAACGTCCATAGAAGGCCTCAATGAGCTTGCCTCCTATCCGCAGGATCTACTGCAGTATCACGGCCTCTATTCCGAAGTAATAGCAGCAACGCAGCGCCAGGTGCAAGAAATCAGTGACTACGCCCTTGGGTAAGGGAGGCGAAAGCAATGACTGAACAGGATGTCTACATCGACTGCGCGGTGGCTCACCAAAAGGCACGCGACCTTCGGACTGAGGCAAGTGATGCCCGCACACTTGCCCAAAGTATGCGGACGCAACTCGGGAGCTTGGCTTCGAGCTGGAAGGGCGATAGCTCGTCCCTGTTTGTTCAGAGTGCGGCAACGCGTGTCTCAAAACTGCAAAAGGCGGCAGACCGTCTAGACGAGCTGGCAAATGCCATCGACGGAACAGCTGATGCCTATCAGAAAACTCAGATATCGAAGATTCGGGCGACGGAAGCCGCCAAAGAGGGCAACTCAGGTGGCGGACACTCCAGCGGTGGAGGGAAGCAAGGGTGAACCTGAACGGCCTGGCCTTTGTCTGGCGTATCGGGTCGGGAGCAATCCACGGCTTATTTAAACGGGAAAGGAGCAAGGTATGGACGGGTACGACATTCAGCTTGAAGGCGCGACGCAAGGAGCAACGGAACTCAGCACGATCATAGAAGGTCTTGAGACGCAAATGAAGCAGATTGAGACCATCGAGAATGAGATGCTCAACGACTCCCTGTGGTTTGGACCCAACAAGACCTCGTTTATGAATCGTCTTAGCGAGTACAAGACGGCTGTATCGGGTCTCTATAACAATGCTGTCGAGCATCATGCGGCGTTGCAGCAGGTTATCAGCACGTACGCGAGTGCCGAAGGCTAAGCGCGACCCCTGACGCCGCATCAACCGTTCTCGTGCATTTCTTAACAACTAAGGAGACGAAACATGCCTAGTGCAGACACAGTAATCGTTGACTTCACGGCCCTCAACAATGCTATGCAGGCTTTCAGGCAGACCAGCAGCGAGATTGGCAACCTTGCTTCTCAGCTCAAGTCGAACGCGTCGTTCCTTCAATCGGTGTGGAAGGCCGATGCATCTACTCATTACTCGGAAAAGCTTGCCCGTTTGACTCAGAACTTCGACAACGCAAAGACTCGTCTCGATGAGGAGGGCGTGGAGCTAAACAGGCTCTATCAGCTCGAGTATGAGGCAGAGCAACAGGCACGCACCATTGCGTCGGGTGTTTCTGAGTATTCGTTGGGCTAGATGATTAGGGGAGAGCCAAGATGGCTGAATTTACGGCAGATACCGCGCAACTGGAATCCATTGCGGGCCAGCTCAAGTCGCTTGGCTCTCATATCGACGGCGTTGCATCACGGGTCTATAGCACGGGCCAAGGCGTCGGCGGCCTTAAATCGCTCAAGAACAAGGGTTACGTAGGGATGATCCACGACGTGCGGACATCCCTGCGCTCCCTTGCCGATGAGACAACGATGATGTCTGATCGCATGGCGCAAATAGCAAGCGCCTACGCGCGCTCCGAGACGAAGGTCAGCGCATCGTTCCTTGTTGGTGCAACCGCAACTGACTCGAATGCTAACCCTTCGGGAGGCGCTACGGACGGCTCAGGGGGTTCAATTTGGGATGTCTTACGGGACTCTATGGGCGAATACATAGACTCCATCTTTGATGACGCACGCGAAACAAGCGGGCTGATAGAAGACTTCCATCGCTGGCGCGCCACAAAAGGCAGCGATATCGTCGAGGCGATCTACGAAGAAGCCGGGAAGATTCCTGGATTGGGCGGCGTTCTGGAGGGGGTGTTGAAAGACTGCGTTGATGATTTCAACAAAAAGGGGGCCGACTGGGAGAACGTGCTCTATGGCGCATTGAATCCAACGAACATTGATGCTCTTGGTAAGGGCGCAAGCTCCTTCGCGAGCCTTCTAGGATTTGGCTGGGTTTCTAAAGTTGCAAAACGACTAGACGACCAGAGCAATTACTACACCGAGAAGGGGTCGCGGCAAATCGCAGAAGGGCATATTGTTCAAGGCATCACCACAGCCGTCGGCGGAAACATTCTCGCCTTTGCCGATATGGCTTACGATACCTCTGTTAAGACGCTCAAATGGGTGGTCAAAGATAACCCTGCGGTACAAGCCGTTATGAAGCTTCCTGGCGTCAAACAAATAGTCGATGTGCAGACCAAAGTAACGAATAAGGTAACTAAGGCCCTTACCGGAAAAGAATATGACACCATCGGTGACGCAATACGTGGATCGATTGGCGATGGAGTGAAGAGTGCATTTGACCGTCTCACCAATTGGGGCAGGAAACAGTAAGGGGTACTCGCAGCGATGGATTTATTAGTGCTTGGCGTTGGAACAATCATAGAGATTAACGAGGCCAAATTCATGATAGCGGGATACCGCCTTGTTGATAATGATGACATGGTTGGACTTGCTTACCTTGTCGTGCCCTATCCGCTTGGGTATGTTGGGATCGATTCTGTTTCGCTCATATCCGCCGGTGTTGGCTACCGAGTTGTTGCAGCTGGGTTTTCGACGAACGAGAGCCAGGCGTTCAACGAGATGCTTGCGAAAGCGTGGGATGAGGGCAAGGAAACGCCCTTTGATATGTATGCGCGAACAATGCGTGAGAGATATTCCGAAGTAGAAGAGGAGGGAGAGGAAGATGAGTGAACCGCTCCTGCCCATAGGGAGTGTGGTTAGGGTCAAAGATGGTGACTTCAAGCTGCTTGTTGTTGGCTTCTATCCAGAGAACGACGGTTACTCGTACGACTACCTTGGGGCGCCGTATCCGCAGGGGCTGCTCGAGTTTCCCAACTTTCTGCTATTCGATTGCGAGCAAATAGATGAAGTACTGCACAAGGGCTATATCGATGAAGCGGGCGGTGCTGCCTTGGATGCGGCGCAGCTACTCATGAATAGCCAGGCAGAAATGAATCAGAAGATCCTCAGGACCGTGTTGGATTATCTCAGAGAACACCCCGAGCTTCGCAGCGATGGCGCTGACTCTTCCAAGCGGGCGGACTACACGTTGGGATAGGCCATGGCAGACTTCGAGACTATCTGGCCGGAATGGCGTGTTGAGGAGCTCATCGGACAGGGATCCTACGGCAAGGTGTATCGCATCTCGCGCGAGTCCATGGGACACGTCTCCTATGCGGCCGCCAAGATGATTGACATACCGCAGGACGAATCCGAGGTTGCTGCCCTAGCGTCCATGGGGATGGACAGCCTCTCCATACGGGCATACTTCGAGAATACTGCCCAGGGCATCATCAACGAGATTGCGGTCATGGAGTCACTCAAAGGTGCTCGCAACGTGGTGTTCATTGAGGACTACCGCTTGATCGAGCGCAAGGACGGCATCGGCTGGACCATCTGGATTCGGATGGAGCTGCTGGAGGACTTGGTCTCCTACCAGTTAAGTCATGGCGCTCCGAGTGTCGACGAGACGGTGAAGATCGGTATCGATATCTGTAATGCGCTGGAGTGCTGCCACGGGCACGGCATCATCCATCGCGACGTCAAGCCCGAAAACGTCTTCAGGAGCAAGTTCGGCGAGTACAAGCTCGGCGACTTTGGCATCTCCAAGCAAATAGAGACTACAACGCGGACCACCTTCTCTCGTAAGGGTACCTCCCAGTACATGGCGCCGGAGGTTGCACGGGAGGAGAGGTACGACAAGAGCGCCGACGTGTACTCGTTGGGCTTGATGCTCTATCGCTATCTCAATGATCTTCGTCTTCCGTTTACCCCGCAGCCTCCGAATCCGGTGACGCCAGCAGATATGCAGGAATCGCTGCTCAGGAGGATGAGCGGTGAGACGCTTCCCGCGCCACGCAATGCCGACGAAGCTCTAGCCGAGATTGTGCTTAGAGCGTGCGAGGCGGACCCGAACAGACGGTATTCCTCCGCAGGTCGCTTGATGGACGATCTCGAGAAATGGCGCGACGGTACGTATCGCACTGCGCGGCAGCTCGCAAAGGAGCGGCGGGAGGCCGAGCGCCGAGAGAGGGAGCTCGAGGAGAAGAGGTTCCGCGAGCGTGAGGCGTACGAGAGGGAGCGTAGGCGAGTCGAGGAGCTGGAGGCCGCTCTCAAAGAACGGGACGAGATAGGCTCTGTGGGTCGCGAGCAGACTTGGGATGATGCGGGCGGCAACGATGGCGCTGAGGTTGGCATACTTGCGAAAGATGAAATTGAAGAGCGCGGGGGCGATAAGCCCGTTAATTTGAGGCACATGCTAGCCTGCTTATGCCTGCTCCTGGCAATCGCTTGTTTGGTGATTGTCGTTACCGGCGGTCTCTCCCGTTGTGGTCGTGCTGTCACAGATGACGAGGACACCGCAGAGAGCACTGACGTGGCTGTTGGTGGAGAATACGCAGGCGAGTGGTACGTCCCAACAGATACAGACAGATACATCGTTCTGAGTGCAGATGGGGACATGTCGTACGGCGACGGCAACCATGGAGTCATTGCCTCGGGAGAGTGGACTGTCATCGACGAAGGTGCCGGTGCAATCAAGTTCACCTTGAAGGCCACGGTTGGTAACGAGCAGATGTTCGAAGAGGGCACTGATGAGTTCACGAGGATGGCGCATGTGGAGTCTGAAGACAGGATGACCGCACAGCTGTATTACAGCGCAGGCGAATGGGAGACGTACGTCAGACGATAACTATCGTCAAAGTCGTCGTCTCGGAAGAGGGGAGAAGCATGCGTAGACATTCATCAGAGATCATTCTGTTTCTTTTTGCTTTCCTTGCCGTCGCCGTGCTGTCAGGTTGCGGAGGAACATCGCAGAGCGGAATCACACCGGCGGACCAAGAAGTGCCTGCTGTGATTTCGGAGGCATCAAACGTAACGGCCATGGGGATCGACTTTAACGGCAATAAGACTCCTGCCTCAGCATTCTTTGGTGATCGTGTTTACGAGCAGCGCCAATTCGACGCCTCGTTGCTACGTGACGAGTATGTCACGAATGCCGAGGCTGGATCGTATACGGTCATGATCTACCTCGACGGGTCAACCAATCTGGAAGATCCAAACTTCGTGTATGGAGAAGAGGGTGCCATATACGGCAGCACGACAATTGCAGCAATCCTTGAGAGCGGTGTCGACCCTAGTCTCGTGAACGTTGTCATCATGACAGGTGGAAGCGACTCTTGGGGGTATCCAGGGCTCGAAGGAAACGGGAACTACATCCTCCACGTAATCAAGGACGATGCAGGAAATGGCCTTGCTGCAAGTGTCGACTTCCATTCAGAGGAGCCATTGAGCATGGGTGATCCGAGGACTCTCTATTCGTTCATTGACTTCGCATCCAATAAGTATCCTGCCGACCATTACGCCCTGATGGTTTGGGACCACGGGGATGGTCCACTATATGGTTGTGCTCTCGATGAGAATCACGTCGGCGATACGCTTCTGCTGCCTGAGATTACAGCTGCCTTAGACGCAACAGACTTTGGTAAGAGCAAAAAGTTCGATTGGATTGGGTTTGACTGCTGCTTGATGGGAGACCTTGAGGTTGCAGATGCGCTCTCAAAATACTCCTACTATATGATTGGGTCACAAGAGGTGGAGTCTGGCCTTGGTGGCAGCTTAGACTATGGCACAGCCTGGGTGTATGACTTCCTAGACGTGTTGAACTCGACTTCATCGCCTATTGCTGTGACCACGGCAGCGATTGACCGGTACGCTGCTGGAAAAGAGCTGATTTCGAGCGACCGCAACACGCACGTAATGTACACGATGTCCCTGCTAGATCTGGCAAAGGTCAAGGGTGTGGAATCTGCTCTCGATGACCTCTGTCACAGGATGTCGGATGACCTCGATGCTGGAGAGTACGCGAACCTCGCCAAGCTTCGCGAGTATACAAAAGAGTTCGGCGAGGGGGGAGGTCGCGATATCGTAGACCTTGGATACATGGCCTGGACACTCGAGGAGATGTATCCCGAAGAGGCAAAGGGCTTGACTGATGCGGTCGAGGACCTTGTGCTGTACCAGCAGTCCAACGTCCCGGAAGCATCGGGAGTCTCGATGTACTACCCCTATCGCAACGAGGAGCTCTACGACAAGGACGGGGGTCGCGAGCTTTATGCCGAGATTGGCGTCTCGGATGGATACCTCTCATATATCGAAAAGTTCACAGATATTCTAATCAACGGTGGACAGGATGCCGATTGGGAGATTGATGAACCAAAGCCGGAGGATGAGACTGGCACGGACATTGATGGTAGCGGCGCCGGAGACGAATACACAATACGTATACCCGAAGAGCAGCAGAAGGGGATTGCGCGGATTAGTTATAACGTGTTGAGCAAGGGCAGCGATGATGACTCTTGGAGTGGTGGAAGCGGTCGATACAGCATGTTGCTGCAGGATTGCCAAGTGGCTATGGATGCTGAGGGTATCGTCCACATTCCAAAGAGCCAGAGACTATTAACATTATATGGTGAGAGTGGCGAGCAGAAAGTCTGGCCATTCAAACAGGTCGCTTCCGGTGCACAGACAGCAACGTATCAGTCGCTTGCAACTACGATTGATGGCCCCTTTGGTCCGATGGCATGGACGGATTCAATTCCAGTTACGATTATTGCTACCGAGACACTGGGTAAGGGAAACCCAGTCATCTCGTCGATTAACTACCGCGATGAAGAAGATACGGTCGAGGGAAAGAGCGACGTCGATCTATCTAGATACGATTATCTGTCGAATTGGATACAGCCATGTGGGCCAGACGGCAGCGAGACTGAGCCTGCTTGGAATTGGAAGAAATGGGACGGTGTTGTTACCCAGCCAATGCCAATCGATTCGCAGCTTGCTATCGGTACTATTACGACATCGGAGCTGGAGGGAGAATACGTACTTCAGATTGTCATCACTGATGTTCATGGGAAAGAGTATGCATCCGAGTTGTATGATCTCGACAGCCTTGGTGTGCCAAACATGGAGTCTGATGAGTTCGATGGTCTGACATGTACTTTTGCAGTCTACGAGGACCATGTGGCCTTGAAGAGCGCCGAAGGTAGTGCCGATGAGTTTTCCGTCCCTCGTGAGTTTCAGGGCAAGCCCGTAACAGAGGTCTACGGGGGTGCGCTTACCAAAGCTTCTATCAAGAGCGTTGTACTGCCAGATAGTATAGTTGTGCTGGAAAAAAGCGCGCTGCAATGCCCGTCCCTTGAGAGGGCGGTGCTTCCTGACAACCTGACGACTATTCCGCCCTATGCCTTCAATGGCTGCAAGAATCTGACAAGCGTCAACCTTCCACAATCACTAGAAGCCATCGGTGATTCCGCTTTCAGAGAGTGCGATCAACTTTCGATGTTGGAAATACCTGCTGGTGTTGTCTATGTCGGAGACGGTGCATTTGCAGGTTGCGACAGGTTGCGGCAACTCACGGTAGCCGATGGAAACGTGGCTTTTAAGGTGGAGAAGAATGATGACGGGAACGTTCTCTATACCGCCGACGGGGCTGAGCTCGTAGCTTGCCCCGGCCTTTTCCATACCGAATACAGCATCGCAGAAGGTACGAAACGCATTCGTGACAGGGCATTCTACGGCTGTTATACCGAAAGCTTTTCAGGGAAGACGGATGGCTCAGAGGGCCACAACGTAGTCGGATACGGCCTTGTGCGCATCAAATTCCCATCCACTCTCAAAGAAATTGGAGATGCGGCTTTCTTCGAGTGCAACAGGTTGGAAGATATCGATCTGCCGGAAAGTCTCGAAATAATTGGCATTGAGGCCTTCGGTAGTACCGACTTCACCGGAACAATCGGTTTGGGTTCCACAAAATTTGAGAAGGATGCCATCGAGGAAGTGTCCATCGGGAAGGACGTTCGTTGGGTTGGCCAGGCGGCTTTCAACAGCTTTACGGTGAAGCGATTCGTCGTAGACGAGCAGAATCGGCACTACTCCTCCGTGAATGGGAAGCTCATGACGAAGGATGGAAAGAAAGAAGTCGACGTCTATGGCGAATAACATGCGGTGCATAGCCGCTGGCATGTGTGCTTCGACTGAACTGGAGCATGTCTGATGATAAGAAAAACGAAGAAGGGCTGGCTATGAATGGCAGGATGCGTGTCGTAGCGCATGCGCTTACAGTATTACTGACGGTCGGACTGCTCGGTTGCGCAGCTGGAAGAGACGGTTCTTCTGCGGGTGGATTGGATTCCCGTGAGGAGATCATTTCGGGCGGGTTTATTCCTAACGAGATAACAAACATCCAAGAAGGGGGCGAGTTTGATAACTCGACTCTGACTCCCCATGATAGTGAAGAGATTCCGCTTTCAAAGCTTGAAGGCTTCTGGGCTTATGAAGGTATCGCGTATGACGGCAGATTGAGTGATATGACTGATGGAGAGTCACCCGTCGTTACTGATAAAACAATGACTCTAAATGAGATGCTGGTCGAATGCCTCCCAAAGAGTCTGGACATAAGACCCTATTCACCGATGAAGTCTTTGATTTCGCAAGGCTTCGGGTATGGAGCTGCAGTCTTTGAGGATGCTACCGAACGAGATCCGGCTGTCGCCAGCATCGTTGCTTTACAAACGAGTGCCAACATGCCCTATTCAGGGAACGGGTTCATCTGTGTGACGGATGGGAAGACTCTGGCATTAGGTTTCCTTGAGGTCGGTGCCGAAATGGAAGAATTCGGTAGGATAGTCAATCGCGATGAATCTGAACTCGACGAATGCTCACTTACTGAGGTCGATTATGAGATGAGCGTCAATGGCGATAGGCTCACGCTTAGCTATGGCGGAGTAAGTGCGACCTACGTACGTCAGGTCTCGGGCTTATTGGGCATGCTGCACGATTCCAAATGGTTGTTCGGAGAGCCGCTGTATGAGGGTTCTGATCCGATTTCTCTTCTGACAAGGAGTCCCAAAGACCTTTCGGAAACAGGATATGTATTCGATTTCGATCTTGATGCATTCTTGCCGTCGCGTGGCATTTCGGACGAATTTGCAATAAAGACCCCTGGTGGAACAACTATGTCGGCGAAACTAGTCAATCCCTATGAAAAGTCAGTCCCAGCAGGATACACAAAGGTCTGTTGGTATCGCTATGATAGCGTAGAGTCCGGCAATGTGACTGTCGGTATGCCTTCATCGCATGAAGGGCTTCACTTAACTCAAGAATTCGGTGTAACTCCATTTGCAGATGTATATAACACCTATGAGTTTCCGTACGAATTGACGGAAGGCTCCCTCTTCTATAAGTGTGGCTATATTATGCATTACATAGAGACGTTTACGCCTCCTGAAGAAGGGTTCGATACGGGCAATCTAGTCCTAGAGTCCGGGCACTCCTCCGAAGTACGCCTCGAGTTCGAGGACAACACTCTCTCAGCCATTTCAGTGGGTGATCCAGTCTATCTCAGTGCAGGCATGCAGGCGAATGTGTCACACGACGACCTCTACGACCTGCAGCCCTCCGTCTACCGGGAGGTCGAGGAGCGGCGCGACGAGATCCTGGACGGGCTCAAGAGGGCTTTCGAGGACGCGGGGCTCAACGCCGCGATCAACGAGAGGACCGGAGAGGTGGCCCTGGACAACGGCGTCCTGTTCGCGAAGGACTCCTACGAGCTCGGCGACGAGGGGAAGGAGTACCTCGACGGGGTGTTCTCCGCGTACGCCTCCGTCGTCCTCGACGACAGGTACGCGCCGTCGCTGAAGGAGGTCTCCTTCGAGGGCAACACGGACTCCGACGGCGACTCGGAGTACAACATGAGGCTCTCCGAGCTCAGGGCGCAGGCCGTCATGGACTACTGCTCGAGCATCCTGGACGACAGGCAGAGGGCCGCCTTCGACGGGCTCGCCGCCTGTCGGGGCTACGGCGAGTCGGACCTCGTCTACGACGAGAGCGGCCACGAGGACATGGACGCCTCGAGGCGCGTCGCGATCAAGTTCATGCTGGACGTGGAGGACCTCAAGTCGGGGGCCGGTGCCGACTCGGGCGATGCGGGCTCGGGCGGCGAGCCGTCCGGTCCCGCCGGCCAGTCCGCCGCCTCCGCCGGGACCCCCGGCTCGGGCGACGATTCGCCCGAGTCCGCCGGCACGGCCGGCCAGGGCGACGCCCCCAGTACGGACTCTGGGCAGGACGGCGAGCTCGGGGCCTTCCGAGGCATGTCGGGCGGCTTCGACCAGGCGTGGACGTTCTACGAGAAGTCTGGGGGAGACGGGTCCGTCCATGCGGCCGTCCTCCTGCTGAGCGCGGCGCACGACCGCTGCGCGTACCTCGACGTGAAGCAGGAGGGCGGCTCGGACGAGGCGCTCTGCGCCTACACGTTCGGGGAGGCCAGTGCCGAGGAGGTGGCCGGGGGCACAGAGGCGATCACGGTCAAGTGCGACGGCGGGGAGGACGAGCTGAGCGTCGTCTTCGGGGCCTGGGGCCGCGACGACACCGTCTGCGTCTCAGACCCCTGGGGCGGGGTGTGCAACCTGACGGCCCAGGGCGACGTCGGGTCGGCCGTCGCCTTCTTCGAGGAGGTGCTGGCCGCGTGAGGGCGACCCGCCCGGCGTATCGAGGCGCTTGGGGTACCCGCGCCAGCGCGGCCGGAAGAGAGTGAAACAGACTCAATGAGATGAGAATCTGTGTGGGCGAGCGGAAACGCTTCACCCGAAATTGGTTTCTGCTTGAGGTGAAAATGGATAGTCTTAACGCGATCTGGCCGGAGTGGCACGTTGAGGAGCTCATCGGCGAGGGCTCATACGGGAAGGTGTACCGCATCTCGCGCGAGGCCATGGGGCACGTCTCCTATGCCGCTGCCAAGATGGTCGACATTCCGCGCGACAAGTCCGAGGTGGCCGAATTGGCTGCCATGGGGATGGATAGCCTCGCTATCAGAGACTACTTCGAGGATACCGCACGCGCCGTCGTCAACGAGATCGCTGTGATGGAGCAGCTTAAAGGCGCCAGGAATGTAGTGGCCATCGAGGACTATCGTCTCCTCGAGCACGAGGGTGGCGTGGGATGGACCGTCTGCATCCGCATGGAGCTGCTGCAGAGCCTTCTCGAATACCAAAAGGTGGAAGGTCCGCCTAGCGTCTTTGAGACCGTTCGCATAGGTATCGATGTCAGCAACGCTCTGGTCTGCTGTGAGAAGCGCGGCGTGATTCACCGAGACGTCAAACCAGAGAACGTCTTCCGCAGTGAGTTCGGCGAGTACAAACTCGGCGACTTCGGCATCTCGCGGCGAATTGAGGCTGGCTCGCGGACGACCTACTCGCAGAAGGGTACCGGCCCCTACATGGCACCCGAGGTCGTGCGCGGGGAGAGGTACGGGAGCAATGCCGACATCTACTCGCTTGGAATCATGCTGTACCGCTATCTCAACGGCGGGCGGTTTCCGTTGCTGCCCCCTTCGCCGCAGTCCTTTACGGCTAGGGATGACGAGCGCGCGCTCTTCAGGAGGCTGAGGGGCGATGAGCTTCCCGAACCGAGCGGGGCAGACCCTGCGCTGGCGGCAATCGTGCTCAGGGCGTGCCAGGCAGATCCCACGAGGAGGTACCGCTCCGCCCGGGAGTTGCGCAACGACCTAACCGCGTACCTCGATGCCAGGCGCAGAGGGCTTATCAAGAAGGGCGGCGGGACAGATGAGGTTGTGCCGCCGCCCGAGACCGGGTCTGAGCCCGGTACACCGATTAATAGACCCCAAGTTTCTGTCGTTGCCGGGCAGGAGACGGTCGTTAGGGAGCAGGTGCCGGGAAGGGGAGGAGGAAATGGGACAAAGACTGGAGGCAATGGCGGAGATAACAAGAAGAACGACGATCCCGTTTCATTTGTTCTAGCGGCAATAGCGGCTTCGATACTCTTAATCGCTGTCGGGCTTTTTTGGCTAAACGGCGATGGTGGCGGAGATGTCGGAGGTGGCGAAGGCGGGGCCGGCGGTGGAGTTTCCGGTGGCGGTGACCCGGAACCAGAGTTGCTTGTCCCAGGCGTGAGTCCAAGGGCTGATCCGTCTGATTATTCTTGGTCGCAGTTGGCTGCGATTGCGGAGGCAATCTGCGACACTGAGAAGGATGCCGACCTGAATCTTCTTTATCGCCAGTACAACCTTGCGGACGACGCTGGCCGGATGACTAGAGTGGCCAAGGATGTCATGCTCACGGACGGCACTTGGATAGAGTGCCAGCTCGTGGCCACGCGGTATCGCAACGGAAGGTTGGCCCAGAATCTATCCAATACGGGCCTTACGTTCCTTTGCAGGGGGAAGGGCTTGAGGCATAGGTTCGACGAGGAGAACGAAGTCACGTGGAGCGAGTCGGAGCTTCGGGTCTGGCTGAACAATGAAGTGATCAACATGATTCCAGAGGATCTGTCTGACCACATCGTGTTGTGCTGCGTCCATGGAGGGTCTGCGCCATCCGAAGGATACCTGGCAAACAGCCGTGGCGAGGACGTTGGTTTCGACTACCATGGTCCGGACGACTACCTCTGGGCACCATCTGCCAGAGAGCTTGGTGGCGCTGTGGACTTCGAGTGGGCGCGCGATCCCGACAACAAGGCCAAGTACGATGAGCTTCTGAACCAGGAGGGTGAGTGGTTCACGTACTACTCTGGGGCCGGCGAAAATGGGTTCGCATATGCTGGCCCTCGAGTCGAGTGCGAAAAGTTTTCCAACGCAGAGATAGCGTTTGGCGACTCGTTCTGGCTCAGGAGTTTTGCGCCTTCAACTAATCGTCCACTCACCGTAAATGCGACAGGTGATATTGGTTACGGTGTGGATGCCGATGAGGAGCTGAGCGTGGTGTTCTGCTTCAGCTTGGGCGAGTGTAAGGAAGCGGAAGAGGGGCTCACGCATTACGGTGACGAACAGAAGCCGGATTATGTCGACGAATAGAAGCCGGCCTATGATGACGAACAACTGACTGATGCTGCGGAAAACGAGGCTTGGTGCAATCGGGTGGTCGAATTAGCGTTTCATGCTGCAAATGAGCCTTGATAATGGCGATAGCGAAAGGGTCCCCTACGATACTTCTTCACAAACGTGAACTATGACTATGCAGCCTATGACTATCTCAAATGGTCTGAGGAAGACGAATCCTATCATATGCTATGGGCTTTGGAGAAACCACTGCAGAGGATGCAGATGCTGGGCAGGTAGTCCTTATAATTATGGACAAAGAATATGGTGATAAGGAGTCCCTGGTCAACTTTAATGCATGCAGAATGAGAGGATACTCAGTCTAATCGATTCGGATAAGCGTGTCGTGAATGCATTGGAGATGGAAATCAATGAGGCTCTAGATACGGTTGATTGCATTCCTGGGAGGTCTCAATAGACGACAGGTTGTGTTAAATGCTGTGCTCGTCCTGTAGTAGTGCATTCAGATCGACTGGGAGACCGGCAAGATCTCGCTCGCGGGCACCACGTGGGAGGACCAGGGCGACCTCGAGTACATGCGGTCCTTCTCGGGCACCGTGGACTCTAGCCATACGTCGATCACGGGGACGAGCCAGCGGACCGACGGCACACACCAGGGCGACTGGAGCATGCAGGCGTACTGATGCGGTGAGCTAGGGATTACGCCACAATCCGCGTCCGGCCGAGCATGGCCGGACGCATCCCTGTCACATTGATTTGATAAGCTCAGTAGGATCAAGACCGACGTGAGCGGGCGCGAGTCGCGGGGTCCCTTGGGGCTCGCCTGCGGGATGTCGGTCGTCGCCTGGCGGTATCTGACCGATTCCGCCAAAACCGAGCAAAGGACCAGCCATGAGCCAGGACTTCCGCATAGAGCACGACTCCATGGGCGAGATGCGTGTGCCCGCCAATGCCCTCTGGGGCGCGCAGACACAGCGCTCCTACGAGAACTTCCGCATCGGCACCGAGACACAGCCCGAGGGCATCATTCGCGCGTTCGCGCAGCTCAAGAAGGCAGCCGCGCAGACCAACGCCCAGCTGGGCGTGCTCGACGCGCACGTGGCCTCCCTCATTGCCGACGCGTGCGACGAGGTCTATGCCGGCACGTGGGACGCGGAGTTCCCGCTCAAGGTGTGGCAGACGGGTTCCGGCACCCAGTCCAACATGAATGTGAACGAGGTTGTGGCCACGCGCGCCAACCAGCTCGCCGCCGAGCGGGGCATTGAGCTTGCGCGGCCCATCCACCCCAACGACCATGTCAACTGCTCGCAGAGCTCCAACGACACCTATCCCACGGCCATGCACGTGGCCGCCGTGATCGCCGTGCGCGAGCAGCTGATTCCTGCGGCGCAACAGCTGGTCGCTACGCTCCAGCGTCTTGAGCGCGAGAACGAGGGCGTGGTCAAGAGCGGACGCACGCACCTGCAGGATGCCGTGCCCATAGCCTTCAGCCAGGAGATTTCCGGCTGGCGCGGTCTGGTGGAGACGGGCATCGAGATGCTGGAGGCCTCGCTTGCTCCGCTCTGCCGACTGGCGCTCGGTGGCACAGCTGTGGGTACGGGCCTCAATGCCCCCGAAGGCTTCGACACGCTGGTCGCGCAGACGCTGGCAGATCTCACAGGGCAGCCGTTTGTGACCGACCCCAACAAGTTCCACGCGCTCACATCCAAGGACGCGCTCGTCTTCTCCCACGGCGCGATCAAGGCGCTGGCCGCCAACATGATGAAGATTGCCAACGACGTGCGCTGGCTGGCCTCGGGTCCGCGTCTGGGCCTGGGCGAGATTCGCATCCCCGAGAACGAGCCCGGCAGTTCCATCATGCCCGGCAAGGTCAATCCCACGCAGTGCGAGGCCGTCACGATGGTGGCCGTACAGGTGATGGGCAACGACGCGACCATCGGCTTCGCCGCCAGTCAGGGCAACTTCGAGCTCAACGTCTTCATGCCGGTCATCGCCTACAACTACCTGCAGTCGGTGCGCTTGCTGGCCGATGCCATCCGCAGCTTCGACGAGCACTGCGCCTGCGGCATCGTGGCCGATCGCGACCGCATGCGCCACAACCTGCACGACTCGCTGATGCTGGTCACCTGCCTGAACCCGCACATCGGCTACGAGAATGCCGCCAAGGTCGCGCACAAGGCCTACGAGGAGGGGACGAGCCTGCGCGAAGCGTGCGTGGAGCTTGGGTTCCTCACGCCTGAGCGCTTCGACGAGGTCTTCAAGCCAGAAGAGATGGTGTAGGTCGAAAGGCGCTGGTATTCAACCTAGGGATAGTTCCTGTTTGTCCGTGTCACCTGTGCAACAAAGATAGTTCCGTGGCGCTTGTTGGGCGACCGATGCGACTGCCCGTGTCGCTTCGGTCGCCTAACTGGTATGGGGTGGCCTTTTGATCGGGATTGCTTTCCATGCTTTGGGGTGAAGGCGAATTTGTCGGTGCTTTTTGGGCGGGTCCGAAGTATCGAGCACAGACAAGACGGATGTTCTGCATTTTTCGACAACAGACAAACGGTGTGACAAATCGGAGCTGCCCAAACCCACAGAC
>ODAI012404233.1_pt1 | contig 26589 bp, 26 predicted proteins | sample 1539321 | NCBI WGS metagenome assembly ODAI01 (sample SAMN02144231, study PRJEB22623) | gut metagenome | biome: sheep rumen | host: Ovis aries | place: New Zealand
CTTTCGCTGGTATTTCTTTTCTGAATATTCCTTCAATCGCAATGACAAGTAAATGCCACCCATCTAATCCTGGGAATGGTAACAAGTTAATAATTCCTAAGTTAACGGAGATTAGTCCCCAGTAGAATAAGAATGTTCCAAATCCATTCTCTTGCAAGATTTTGGTAGTCGACACTCCTATAGCGATAATGCCACCGACATTTTTCCAACCATCTTCAGTAAATAAAGAACCTAATCCTCTAACGATAAGAGTGGCACTATTACCAAAGTCTTCAAACGTCTTGCCAAGAGCCTCACCAAAAGAGTTTCTACCAACATCTAACTGCATGGATAAACCAAGGTTATCTGGTAAACGATATGCATCGTTAACTTTATTTAATTCCACTGAACCTAAAGAAGTAGCAACTCCTCTACCAGTTGGATTATCATCATCCATAACATATAAACTAAATTGAATTCTATTTGGTTCTGCACCTAATTCTGTTTTTTTAGTAAATAAGTCTTTGCCAAGTAAATTAGGATAAGGCATGGAATAATTCTGAACATTAATACATTTAACAATCTTTCCATCAACTTCTTCTTGATAGATATCACCGCTGACAGTTACTTCGCTATTATCAGGAACGAATTTAAATGTTTTAAATTGATCTTCAGTAAATGTAACTTTTGCAATGACATATTCGTCATCTAACGTTCCACTATCATTGACCATAGCGAATTCAACAAGATAATTTTTGCTTTCATCTTGTTTATAGCGATATCCACTTGTAAATCCAGTAACAGAATTAATAACAACATCGCTTCCTGAATAATCAGTAGTCATAATTGACGCGATACTTACTACTGGGTCAGTACCAATAAGATAATCACCAAATGTTAATCTTTCATAACTTACCGCGTGATTGATTAAAGAAGTATCTTTAATGGTAAGGGTGTTATAGTTAAAGCCAATATAAGCATCTTTATTTGAGGCATCTGTATAAGTAATAGAGGCATTTTCATCATAGAAAATAAAAGTGCTATCATCATAAGAAAGAACAGAAGCATAAACTGCATCTTTACTCTTTAGACCAGCGTTATAAGCGATAGAGTCAGGAGCAACAGTAATGTGGCCATATCTTCCTGCATAAGTTGGGAAACCGACTTCATAAACGAAGAAGATAACAATCGCAAGAAGGAAGTTCATCGCTACTCCCGCGGCCATAATAATGGCTCTCTTCCACTTTTTAATGGCTAATAAGCTTCTACTTGGATCAATTTCTAATCCTTCAGGAACAGATTCTTGTTCTCCATACATTGAGACAAATCCACCAAAAGGAATTGCTCTGATAGAGAAATATGTTTCACCATTTTTTCTTTTTCTTGAAAAGAGTTTTGGACCAAATCCAACCGCATATTCAAAGCAATACACTTTAAATGTTTTAGCGGCAATTAAGTGTCCAGCCTCGTGGACCATAACTAAAGTAGAAAGGCAAACAATAAATAAAAGTATATATAGTACAATCATTAAATTTGTTCTCCTTTCATAATTTGTTTCACTAATAATTCAGCTTTCTCATTAATCTTCTGGTCAACTTCAATAATTTGAGTCAAAGATGGATGAGAAATATTTTTATGTTCATTCATGCATTTAATAACAATGCGTTCGATATCTAGGAATGAGATATCTCCTTTTAAGAAATGAGCAACCGCTACTTCGTTAGAACGGTTTAATACTGCTCCATAAGTTCCCTTTTTAGTTAGGACAGTACCTGCTAGAGCCACTAAAGGATATCTATCAGGATTAAATTCATGGAAATGTAATCCTTTCAGTTCTTCTAAAGAAGAGAATGTTTGAGTGGCAAACGGAATCTTGCCTTCGTATAAAGCAAATTTAATTGGATTTCTCATATCTGGTTTAGAGATTTCACCACGATATAAGCCGTCTTCATATATTAAATATGAATGAAGATGAGATTCATCATGAAGCGTAACTCCAATCTTATTAATTGGATAATGATATAAATATCCTGCTTCAATAATTTCAAAACATTTATTGATCATCGTAGCGCAGTCGATAGTAATCTTAGCGCCCATCACCCAAGTTGGATGATTTAATGCATCTTTAGTAGTAACATTATTTAATTCATCACGACTAAGTTTTCTAAATGCTCCTCCACTAGCGGTAAGCATCATCTTTTTGACATTTTTGTCATCGACTTTTAAACATTTCCATAAAGCGGAATGTTCGCTATCGATTGGGAAGAGTTCTCCTTTTCCTTTGGAAAGTAAATCGTTAATGAATTCTCCTCCAACGACCAAGGACTCTTTATTCGCTAACGCGAGTTTTTTGTTATTTTCTAAAGAAACAATAGATGGGATTAGACCACTAAAACCAACCAAAGCGTTAACAACCATTTCAGCGTCTACCATAGTAATTAAATCTTCTAAATGGTTATCTTTTTCGTTTAAGAAAGTAACATGAGGATATTTTTTAGAATAATATTTAGCTTTTGATTTATCTCTAAGATAAACATGAGTTACTTCTTTATGTTTCTTTAAGATATATGAGATACATCTAGTGCGATATCCGACTGAAAAACCACGAAGAGAAAAGTCTTGTGGGTTCTTTTCAATAACATCAATGGTTTGCTGACCAATTGATCCAGAAGCGCCTAGAAGTAAAATATTCATACTACACTAAGATATTGACCCAATCCATGCTGGTCATAACTGTGACAATAAAGACAGTGATAGAAGCAACGATAGAAGTAAAAATAATTGAATCTAATCTATCAAGTACTCCACCATGACCCGGAATGAGTTTTCCATAATCTTTAATTCCCCAATATCTCTTAATCGCAGAGAAGACAAAGTCTCCTAATGTCGCAAAGAATGGAGTGAGGAATGAAAGAATTAAAATGTTATACCAATGTTCCTTATTAAAGGAATCAAGGAATGGCATATCACAGAAGGCAAAAACTAATCCAACTGAGCTACAGACCAAGAAGGAAATAATAATTCCTCCAAAGAATCCTTCCCAAGTTTTATTTGGGGAAATCCTTTCGTTCATTTTTGTCTTTCCAAAAAGAACACCAACGAAATATGCTCCTGTATCTGTCATAACCGCAGAAAGGAAGACAAAAAGAATTAATAAAGCAGGGATAACCGTTGTTTCAGGAGTGAATGTTAGCGATTTAATTGTTTGTAATCCTCTATTAACCATTGGGAAATAACGTAAATAGAATAAGCATTGGAAGCCAAATCCTAATAAGATTCCCATAGTAATTAAGAAGCTAGCGTCCACTACTGAGAAATCTTTATAAATAACGGTAAGCCAAAACATAAAGAAGAAACCAAGCACCACAGGGAGAATAGGTAATAATATTTCTCCGTAATATGCATCAGGTCTATTAAAGGACGCTGAGTTTTTAACGATTTCTCTAAACATTGGCCAAAACGCTATTAAAGAAACAAAAATGACATAAACAATATAAATGAACACCGTTCTTTTTCCAGCGCATCCTAAAATCTCATAACATGCAAAGCAAAGAGCAAGAGACATGAGGATGAAATAGATCCAGTCTCCTAGGATAATGGCAGGAACAACTAAGCAAATCAAAACGGCCGCTGAAATGATGCGGACAAGCATGGATTTCTTTGTTTTTGTTGTTAATTCATTATGATGTAATTCGTGTCTTTCATGATTAGCAACATTATTTTTCTTCATCATTTATCGTTCCAAACCTCCTATTCCTTGTGTAATATTCTTCGATGCATTTTCTAAATTCTTCTTTGGTAAAATCTGGCCATGGGATACTTGGGAATATGAATTCCGCATAAGCAAGTTGCCATGGGAGATAATTACTAGTTCTAAGTTCACCACTAGTTCTCACTAATAAGTCAACTGGCGGTAAGTCTTTCGTATATAAGTAAGATTCAAATTTTTCTTCAGTTAAATCTTCAATATTTAGTTTCTTATCTTCGACATCTTGAGCAAATAACTTTGCGGCCCTTACTATTTCTGCTCTGCCTCCATAATTAAGGCAAATATTGAAATAGAAATTACTAAAATCTTTTGTTTTCTCTATCGCATCATTAATTGTCTTTTGAGTTTTCTTTGGTAATCGAGATATATCTCCACTGACAATGACACGTGATTTATCTTTGATAATTCGGTTAATTTCTTTCTTGAAGAAGATATCTAAGTAATTGAATAGATGTTTAATTTCGTCTTCTGGACGATTCCAGTTCTCGGTCGAAAAAGCGTATAAGGACATAGCCTTAATACCTTGTGCTAAACATTCTTCGTATATTTCAATAATACGATCACATCCAGCTTTATGACCGAGGTGACGAGGAAGTCCTCTTCGTTTTGCCCAGCGTCCATTTCCGTCCATAATGAACGCAACATGTTTCAATTTAAATTCTTCTTTTTTCATAACGTACCAAGATAAGTATACAATAAAAGCGCGCCTAAGCGCACTTATTAATGTTAGTTTTTTTCTAAAAGAAATTTGGTTTATTAACGAATAGTTAGATTGCCATGATTTCTTTTTCTTTTTCAGCGAGGATATTATCGATATCTTTCACTGCATCATCAGTGACTTTTTGGATATCTTCTTGCGCTCTTTTGAGCATATCTTCTGGATAAGAATCATCAATCTTGACAACATCCATGTAATCTCTTCTGACGTTTCTAACCGAGACTTTAGCATCTTCAGCGTAGCGGTGAGCTTGCTTAACGATATCTTTTCTACGTTCTTCGGTTAAGGCAGGGATAATTAATCTAATGCAAATACCTTCGTTGATTGGATTAATTCCTAAATCAGAGGCATTAATCGCAGAAACAATGTTTTTGACATCATTCTTATCATAAGGTTTGATGAGAAGTTGTCTTGGTTCTGGGACTGTGATAGATGAAATTTGGTTGATTGGTGTCATACTTCCATAATAATCAACTTCAATGCTATTAAGCATTGCTGGAGAAGCACGTCCTGTTCTTAAAGTTGAAAGTGAATTGCGGTAACTTTCAATACATTTGTTCATCTTTTCTTTTGCTTCTAGTGCATAAGCATCCATGTTTTTTTATCTCTCCTTTTTGCAAATCGTTCCAACATTTTGGCCTTTCGCCGCTTTTTGGAAGTTTTCTGTGTCTTGCATTGAAAACACTAAGATTTCAATGTCGGTTTTTTCAATGAGTTCAACCGCTGTTTGATCCATGATTTGGATATTCATATCCCTCATTTCTTTATAGGTAATTTCAGGATAGAATTTTGCATCAGCGTAAACTGTTGGATCTTTATCGTAAACACCTTTAACACCATTTTTGGCCATTAAAATAGCATCACAATCAGTTTCAATAGCTCTTAAGGTCGCTGCAGTGTCTGTGGTGAAGAATGGTTTTCCAGTTCCACCAGCAAGGAAACATATTTTTCCTTGAGATAAGTCACTTTTTACTTTATCAGCATCGTAAGCAATTGTCACTTCTTTAATTTCAGGAATTGCACTATAAACGACCGAAGGAACTCCAAGTTTTTTAAGAGCACTACTCATAGCAACGGCATTAATCACAGTGCCAAGCATGCCCATATAATCAGCAGGAACTCTTTCAATTCCAATCTTTTCAGCAACTTTACCACGCCAAATATTTCCAGCGCCGATAACGATTGCTACTTCCATTCCATCGTCATGAAGAATTTTAATTTTCTCGCAAATAGAATGAAGAGATTCGACATCAATGATGTTGCTTGAATCTTTAATTCCGAGTGCTTCACCTGATAATTTTAGCAAGACTCTTTTATACATAATTCGTCTCCTTATTTTCTTGTAAAAAAAGAAACACAAAATGTGTTTCTATTTTTGGTTTGTTATTTTGCTTGGCTCATGACTTCACTAGCAAAGTCATCTTTTCTCTTTTCAATACCTTCACCAACTTGGTAACGGACAAATGCTAAAACCTTGACGCCTTTTTCTTTTAAGAATTGGCCAACAGTTTTGCTATCATCCATTAAGAATGGTTGAGCTTCAAGAGTCATTTCAGCAAAGTATTTGTTGATTTTGCCTTCGAGAATCTTCTCTAAGACTGGAGCTGGTTTATTAGCGAGTTTTTCATCGTTTTTAGCAGCTTCTTTTTGGACTTGCATTTCGTGTTCTCTAACATCAGCAGGAACATCTTCAACAGTTAAATATTGAGGATTGTTTGCAGCGATGTGCATGGAGATTTGCTTTGCAAGTTCATCATCACCACCGCTTAAAGAAACAGCGACAGCGATTTTTCCACCCATGTGGATATAACTACCGATAACGTTGTTATCTTGTGGGATGATTGTGAATCTTCTTAAATCGAATTTTTCACCCATCTTGACTGTAGCATCAGCGAATAAATCTGTGGTGAGTGCTTTAGCAGCTTCAACATCTTTTGGTTCATTCTTGAGAATAACGTGAGCAATTGCCTCAACGAATTCACGGAATGCGTCACCTTTAGCAACGAAGTCTGTTTCACAGTTAACTTCTAAAACAACAGTCTTGCCACATTTTGGGCATTTCACTGCTAAGGCTAAGCCTTCTGCAGCAATACGGTCTGCTTTCTTAGCAGCTTTGGCAATGCCTTTTTCTCTTAACCAGTCACATGCCTTATCGACATCATTGTCACAAGCTTCGAGTGCGGCTTTACAATCGTTTAATCCAGCACCGGTTCTATCACGGAGATCTTTGATTAACTTAATATCGGCCATAATTATTTCTCCTCTGGTTTTGGTTCGGCTTTTTTAGCAGGTTTCTTTGCTGCTGGTTTTTTAGCAGCAGCTGGTTTTTCTTCTTTCTTTAATTCGGCTTCTTCAGCGGCAACAGCAGCAGCCTTATCGTGGCTTGCTTGACGTAAAGCTTGTTCTCTTTCATAAGCTTCTTGTCTTGCAGCTCTTTCAGCACGAATTTTTGCTAATTTTTCAGCATTTTCTCTATCTGTTTGTTTGATGACTTCTTTCATAGTGACATCTTCACCTTCGTCTTTTGTATAAGCAACGACTGGTAAGCCACCTTTGCTTTCAACGATAGCATCAGCGATAACCGCTAAGATTAAGCTAACGCTTCTGATTGCATCATCATTTGCTGGAATGACATAGTCAACTAAATCTGGATCACTGTTTGTATCGATGATACCAAAGATTGGGACTCCGAGTTTTCTAGCTTCTGCAACAGCATTATGTTCGAGGTTTGGATCAATGACAAAGAGTGCATTTGGGATCTTTCTCATTTCTTTAATGCCATCTAAATTCTTAGAGAGCTTTTCTTTTTCTTTTCTTAATTGAGCAGCTTCAACTTTTGGTAATAAGTCGAGTTCGCCTTCTTCTTCTCTTCTTTCAAGTTCTTTTAAGAATCTGATACGACCTTGAATGGTCTTGAAGTTGGTGAGTGTTCCACCTAACCAACGGTTGGTGATGTAGAAGCTTCCGGAACGTAATGCTTCAGCTTCAACTGCTTCTTTACATTGTTTCTTTGTTCCAACAAAGAGAACTTTACCGCCATTATCGACGATTTCTTTCATTGCTTTATAAGCAACGATGATTAAGTCTACAGTCTTTTGTAAATCGATGATGTAGACACCGTTACGAGCACCATAGATGTATTTCTTCATCTTTGGGTTCCAACGTCTTGTTTGATGACCAAAGTGTGCACCAGCTTCTAAAAGCTTTTTCATGGTGATAATTGGTGCATCAGGATCATGCATAACTGCTTCCATTGTGGCTGGAGCAGCTGCTTCTACTGCTTTTTCTTCAGCAGCGACAACTTTTGTTTCTTCGCTCATTTTGAGCCTCCTTATGTTTTTGCCTCCACCGCTTCTAACAACCACCCTCGCTAAAGCGAGACAATGGGGTTGAATCCACGATGTGTGTAGTCTGTATATCTATACAGCGTGTTAATCATACCAAAATACGATATGTTCAACAAGAGAAAAATATAAATATTTTGCTGATTATTTCTTTCTCGCTCGAGGATGAGCCGCTAAATAGGTTTCTTTCATCGATTCCTCAGTAACGTGAGTATATACCTGTGTAGTGTTTAAACTCTCATGGCCTAATAATTCTTGAATAATCCTTAAATCAGCACCATTTTCTAATAAATGAGTAGCAAAGCTATGTCTAAGAATATGAGGGTGCAATCCAACAAAGGAACCAGTTTTTTGTTCTATTTGATCAAGAATGTATTCGAGCCCTCTAGTCGTTAACTTATTTCCGTGGTCATTTAAGAAGAGTACTTTAGTGCCTTCTTTATTCCTACTAGCAAGTTCCATACGCGTTGTTTTCATGTAGGTTTCGATGTCTTTTTTGCATTCTTCGGATATTGGAACAATTCTTTCTTTGTTTCCTTTTCCTAATACTCGAAGGGTTCTTCTAGGAAGAGAAACCGATTGAAGTTCTAAAGAAACTAACTCGCTAGCGCGGATTCCAGAATAATATAGAGTGGACAAAATCGCTTGGTCTCGATAGGCAAGTAAATCATCTCTTTTTTTATTCTCATCTAAAATCTCTCTCACTTGGTCTTTATACAAAAACTTTGGGAGAGTCTTTTCGGTTTTTGGAGATGAGACAAACACAAATGGATTGTCTTTGACCATTTCTCTACGGACCATGTATTTATAGAAGTGCCTTAAGGCACATAGTCTTCTTTTGCAGCTTCTTTTGGAAACGCCACTATTGAGTTCATCAGTTAAGAAGTTACGGATGACAATTTGATCCACTTCTTCCATATCAAGTCCTTCTTCGGAAAGGAAACGGAAGAATTTGTCAATATCTCGAGAATAGGAAATGATAGTCTGAGAAGAATAATTTCTCTCATATCTTAAATAATTAAGAAAGTCTGCAGTTTGTCTATTCATAGCTCACCTAATATCATAACAAAAAAAGACGTTAACTGCGTCTTCTTTTGATTATCTTTTCCATGTGATTACATTTTGGATAATTAGTGCATCCAAGGAAATATCCATATTTACCGCGTTTCTTTACGAGATAACCGGTTTCACAATCAGGACATTTCTTCACATATTCAGATTCTTGAGTTTCTGGTTTTGGAGCTTTTTCTATGTAGTTACAGGTTGGGTAACCACTACAAGCAACAAAGGTTTTACCTTTAGAGTACGCTCTTTCGACAAGTGGTTTACCACAAATTGGGCAATTTCTACCAACGTAAACTACTTCTTTCTTTTCTTTTTTAACATAGTTACAGGTTGGGTAATTAGAGCAACCAATGAAGCGTCCATTTTTGCCTTCTTTATAGACTAAAGGAGCACCACATTTTGGACACATTTCTCCAGTAGGTTCAGCCTCATCAACATACATGATTTTATATGCATTATCAATTTTATTGATAAAGTCATAATAGAAATCAGAGATGATAGATAACGAACTCTCTCCACCTTCAGAAATAGAGTCAAGTTTGGCTTCCATTTCAGCGGTATATTTAGCATCAACAATTTCTGGGAAATATTTATCTAATACGTGAGCGGTTTTCTTGCCTTGATCAGTAACAGTCAAAATACCTTTTTCTTCAACAACATATTTTCTCTTCTTTAAAGTTGAGATTGTTGAAGCGTAAGTTGATGGTCTACCAATACCTACTTCTTCCATTAGTTTAACGATTTTAGCTTCGCTATAACGTGATGGAGGGGCAGTAAATTTTTGTTCAATACTGCTATTAACAATACTGAAATTATCACCAACATTGACATCTGGTAATTCTTTGTAATGTTTCTTATCGTCTTCTTCTTTATAGATGATTTCATAACCTTGGAATAAGGTTCTTGTGAAGTCTGTTTTAAATTTCACTCCGTTGACATCTAAGGTAATAGTAAGAATTTCTTCTTTCTTTCCTTTTAATAATGAAGCGATAGTACGATTATAAATTAATTTATAAAGGTTATATTGATCAGGAGTTAAATATTGTCTAACTGATTCTGGGGTTTGGTGATTAGCGGTTGGCCTAATAGCTTCATGAGCATCTTGCGCTAATTCGCCAGCTTTAACTTTTTTAGGCGAACCTAAATACTCTTTTCCAAAGTGGTCTAAAATGAATTTCTTTGCTCTTTCAATAAAGATAGGCGCTAAACGAGTAGAGTCAGTTCTCATATAGGTAATTAAACCCATATGCTCGCCATTAACATTAATACCTTCATAAAGTGATTGAGCCACTCTTTGAGTTTTATCGGTTTTAAATTTTAAACGCGAGAAAGCTTCTTGTTGAAGAGTAGAAGTAGTAAATGGTTCTTTACTATCAATAGTCTTAACTGTACGTTCAACATTAGTCACTACTGCTTTATCTTTTAATAGTTTTAAGATAGCTTCAGCGTGTTCTTTTGTAAGGATTTCTTTCTTGCCATCTTTATCGCAAACGAAAGATAATTCATGTTCTTTGTTATTTAATAAAATAACACAATTAATTTTATAGTATTCTTCTGGGACGAATGATTCGATTTTAACTTCTTGATCAGCGGCGAGTTTTAATGTTGCTGATTGAACTCTTCCTGCACTCTTAGAGTGAATCTTTTTATTTAGCAAAGCAGAAAGCTTAAAACCGATAATACGGTCAAGCATTCTTCTAGTTTCTTGAGATGAGACTAACGCTAAATCGATGGTGCGTGGATGCTTCATCGCTTCACCAATTGAATCACGGGTAATTTCGTGGAATTCAAGTCTCTTATTAGTAGCAATATCTAAATCAAGCACTTTTGCTAAGTGCCAGGCAATAGCTTCTCCTTCTCTATCAGGGTCGGTTGCAAGAATAACCTCTTCTGACTCCTTGGCGAGCTTTTGTAAATCATACACTACCTTTTTCTTATCTTTATTAATAATATACGCAGGCGCGAAGTTGTTCTCGACATCTATTCCTAAGCCACCCTTACCTCTAGTTGCTAAATCGCATATATGTCCATATGATGCTTTAACAATATAGTCGTCGCCTAGGTATCTTTTGATTGTTTCACATTTGGTTGGAGATTCGACAATAACTAGCTTCATAACTGGATAAAATTATGGTCTTTAAACACTCAAATAGTCAACGACAAAAAAGATATATTTTTCCTTAAATAATTTAATATTTAATTTCCTATAATATTTTTCTTCACTCCATCATTTCGATGACTTGTTTAGCGTTTTCTACTAGGGTTGCACCATCTCTAATATGGGAGTTACACCCTGAATTTCCATAGTCAGTAGAAGGAACACACATCACATCTCTTCCGTAACAAAGCCCATACATGACTGTAATAGAAGAACCGCTTCTTTTCTTAGATTCAGTCACTAAAATTGCTTTAGAAAACTGAGCGATAAGTCTATTTCTAAAAGGAAAGTTCTCTGCAGAAGGTGGAGTGATGCCTGGATATTCCGACACTAGAAGATGGTTTTTCTTTATCTCTTCATATATTTCTTTGTTCTTAGTTGGATAGCAAATATCTATCCCACATCCTAAAACTGCAACAGTCTTTCCTCCGTTATCAATTGTCTCTTTATGTGCGATTGCATCTACCCCTAAGGCAAGGCCAGAAACTGTGACATATTTCTTTGCAATTCCTTTCGTGATTTGTTTTGTTATATCAGCCCCTACTTCTGACGGCTTTCTTGTTCCAACAATCGCTAAATTAGTCTTTGGGTTATTAATTAAAGAAATATCTCCATAGTAGAAAAGAACCAAAGGTGGTTGATAGAGTTCTTTTAAATACTCTGGATAATCTTTATCAAGGATTGTTAAAGTCTTACAGCGAATACTTTTATTAATCCTAATGATGTCATCAACTGGAAGAATCTTTTTTTGATTGATGGCATCCACTATCGCTTTCCAGTTCCCTCGATAGTAGACGGCTTCTGCCACCAATATTTCACTTGCGGTCATAAAAAACCTCCTCATTATATATAAGGAGGGCGATTTTGCGATTTTTTTAAAAATTTTCTTTAACTTTTTTATTTAATTCTACGAATTAATTTTTTTAGAACAATGAGACCTTTTCAATAAAAAATTTTTTAACAGGAGCATAAGTCATTCTATAGATATCTTTATTAGGACCATACTTCTCTAATAATTCCATATGTAGTTTAGTCCCATATCCTTTATGCTTCGCTATTTGGTATTGAGGATATTTTTTATCTAATTCATAGCAAATATGATCACGAGTAACCTTTGCCATAATACTTGCGGCAGCAATACACATCGCTTTCGCGTCACCTTTAATAATTGCTTCAAACGGCAAATCAGTTTTAATCTTAACCGCATCAGTTAAAATCATATCAATTCGATGATTGAGCTTATTCATTGCTTCAATCATTGCTTGCCTAGACGCATTTAAAATATTGATTCGATCTATTTCTTGAGGGGAGATTTCTGCAACTGCCCACGCAATCGCGTTATCTTTGATGATTTGATACGCTTCTTCCCTTTGCTTTTCACTTAATTGTTTAGAGTCATTAATTAAGTCGCATTTAAAATCTTTAGGAAGAATAACCGCTCCGGCCACTACTGGACCAAGAAGGCAACCTCTTCCAGCTTCATCACATCCAACGATATATTGGATATCTTTACTGTAATATTGTTGTTCGTAATCTAAACTCATTCAGCTTGTTCTAGGGTAATACAACCCAATTTTCCTTCTTTAAATTCTTTTAAGATGAGGAAATCCGCTCTTGATAAATCATATTCTCCACCAGTAAGTAACCCACGTTTTTTTGCAACAAGCTCACTAACTTGAATAGGATCAGTTAAATCATCAATATCGAATCTTTCTTTCAAAGCGTTTGGATAATGCTTCTTTAAATATTTTAAAAGGTATTTAACTAGTTCATCGTTTGGTAAGATTTCTTCTCTAATTGAACCAATAAGCGCCAAATTAATAGCGTGTTCTTTATCTTCATAGTTCATAGGAAGAACGCCAGGAGTGTCTAAAAGAATAAAGTCTTTGTTAACCTTAATATATTGTTCGCCTCTAGTGTATCCTGGTTTATTTTGAACTCCGGCAGCGTTTCTTTTTGCGATGCGATTGATTAGAGAAGATTTACCGACATTAGGAACACCAATAATCATTGCTTTAATTGGCTGAGGTTTCATTCCTTTGGCCTTTTCTTTTTGATGTTTTTCTTCGCCTAATTTTTGGACTTCATCACTAATAATCTTTGTTGCCCGAGAATCGGTCAAATTCAAAATTAATAGGGAATTGCACCTATTTTTAAGGCAAATCTCCCATTTTTTGGTCTCAATAGGATCTGCCAAGTCAGATTTAGATACAACGATTAATTTCTTTTTGTTTGAGGTTCTTTTTTCAAATTCTGGATTGATTGAACTTAAAGGTGCACGCGCATCTAAAATCTCGATGATGACATCGACTAGCTTTATTTTTGCCTCGATTTCATTCAAGGCTTTTTTCATATGACCAGGGAACCAATGTATTTGAGACATAATTAACCTCTAGAAAAAGTATATTGGATTGATTTTATGTTTCTCAACAATTTGATAATTATTATCAGTGTCTTGAATGACTTTGCCATATCCTTGGATACAGATAACCTTGCCTTGAATATAGTTTTTTGTAAGTTTTTGGGTGTAATGGTATCTCATATAAGAGTCGGTACTATCGCCCCAGTTATCTCCCATAACAAAATATTCGTTATCACCTAATGTGTAATTAAATGATCTACCATATGAAGCACCTTCAATTTTCTTTCTTGTGTGGAAATGTCTTTTTCCAACATTGAAGGAATATGTTTGCCATGTTTCATATGAATCGGTAGAAATCTTATAAAATTCGTATTCTTCTGCTGGAGCAGTAATGTTATATATTTCTTCTTCATCACGATAAACAGTAAAAGTAGATTTTTCTGCATCACTAGAAAGCACTAATTTTTCGCCTGGAAAACCCCATACGCGTTTAACAATTAGTCCATTTCTTGCGTTCCATTCATCTGGATAATAAGTAATAACAACATCAAATCTTTCTAATCCATTAATTGCCGCGCTTGTTGTATCTGCTATTCCATAGTGATGAATATTTTTATTATCATCGCCAATAAGAGTAGGCATCATACTTGGGCCACTAACAAAAATATTAGTGTAGTAATAACGGTTAAAGATAAAACAGCCAGAGATAGTAATTGCGACTGTGAACACTAGATAAAATATTGGATAAAAAATTTTTTGAAATTTTTCTGATCTGAAAATATTCATAACAACATTATAAATAATTAAACAATTTATACAAAGAAAAAAGGAATCAACCGATTCCTTTAATTCTATAATCTCGTAATTATAAGACTTCTTTAATACGAGCAGCTTTACCTGAACGTTTACGGATGTAGGTAATTTTGTTTCTTCTTACTTTACCTTTTCTTACAACTTCAATGCTTGCAATACTTGGGGAATGTAATGGGAAGGTTCTTTCCACACCGATGCCACTTGACACCTTACGAACGGTAAACGTAGCATTGACACCGCCACCTCTTCTCATGATAACAACGCCTTGGAATACTTGGATTCTGGATTTGTTACCTTCGATAATACGAACAGCGACTTTGATTTCATCACCTGATTTGAATTCAGGAATGTCTGTTCTGAGTTGGGATGCTGTAATTTCTTCAACTAACTTGTTGTTCATTTGTTACGCCTCCTAGACAATTTGTTCTCTTGGTGTTCATTCTCAATTTAGACAGCGGAGCACCCGTAGCACGATAAACATGCTCGTTAATATTACCAACGAAAAACAAATCATGCAACAATTTATTTAATAAAAATAAGAAAAAATATATAAATGTAAAGCAAAAATGCTTGACACTATTCTATAAGGATATTACTATAGTAAAGCAATTTAGGAGGAAAACTAACGTGGCAGTTAAAATTAGATTAACAAGAATTGGACGTCATAAGGACCCATTCTTCCGTATCGTTGCCGCTGATAGCAGATATGCTAGAGACGGACGTTATATCGAACAAATTGGTTACTTTGATCCAGAAAAAGGCGTTGAAAACGCAGTTATCGATGAAGAATTAGCACTCAAATGGTTAGCTTTAGGAGCTACCCCATCTGACACAGTCAAAGCTATGTTCAATCGTAAAGGCATCAATGCTAAAGCACTTGAAGCTAAAAAAGGAAATAAATAAGCAATGAACTACGAGAATATCATTCATGCATTAATCGATAGCATTGTCGAAGATCCTCAATCAATTCTTATTAGAGTTGATGAAAGCGATTCAAGTAAAGATGTTCTCATTATTATCGCCGCTGAAAAAAATGATACAGCCCGTTTAATCGGACACAAAGGCACTATCGCTAACGCTCTTAGAGAAGTAGTTGGTATTGCTGGTAAAAGCGAAAATAAACACATTCATCTCAAATTTGAATCATTCGAAGAAGAAAAGGTGGGGGATTAATTACTCCCCTTTTTTATTATTATGGAATACTTAAGTTTAGGAAAAATTGTCGACTCATTTGGAATTGATGGCACGATTAAAATCTATTCCACCACATCCTTTGGATCTAAAAGATATAAAGCAGGATCTAAAGTCTTTTTGGTTAACCCACTAAATCAAGAAATGAAAGAGTGTGAGGTTGTTAAATATCGCCACTCTGGATTCTTTGATTTCGTGAAATTTGTTGAATTCAATAACCCTGAAGAAGTTAAAGAATTAAAGGGATATGAGATTCAAGTAATTAAAGATAATAAGGATTTAAATAAAGGTGAATATTTTTATAGTGATCTTAGAGGTTGCAGAGTAGTCGATGATAAAAATAATGAACTTGGTATTGTTAAAGAAGTTGAAGAATTCCCTGCTCAAATTACCTTAAGAGTGTCTCGAAAAGGTAATAAAGATTTCTTCGTTCCATTTATCAAAGAATTTATCAAAGACGTCAATATTTCCGACAAAACCATTGTAATTAATGTAATAGAGGGACTTTTATGAAGATAACAATTCTTACTTTATTCCCTGAAATGTTTGATGGCTTTATGACCAACTCAATTATTAAGCGTGCGATTTCAAAAGGAATTGTCGAAATTAAAATCGTTAATATTAGAGATTACACAAAAGACAAATATCATCGTGTTGATTCTGCTCCAGTTGGAGGAGGAGCCGGCCTTATTATGAAGTGTCAACCAATCGTTGATGCCCTAAACAATAATAAGAGTAAATCGTCCAAAACTATTATGCTTTCTCCTCGTGGAAACACTTATAATCAATCAAAAGCTAAAGAGTTATCTAAGCTAGATGACATTATACTACTTTGTGGACATTATGAAGGCATCGATGAAAGAGTTAATAAGTATGTTGATGAGCAAGTTTCTATTGGAGATTATATCTTAACTGGTGGAGAACTCGGCTCAATGATTATCAGTGATTCTATTATCCGTTTATTAGATGGAGCAATCGCTGAAGAATCAATATCTGTCGAAAGCTTTGATGATGATTTATTAGAGTATCCTCAATACACTGAGCCATACGATTATAATGGTGACAAGATTCCAGATATCTTATATTCAGGAAACCATCAAGCGATTGATAAATGGAGAAAAAAGAAATCGCTTCTATTAACTAAAGAGCATCGTCCAGATCTGTTTGAAAAACACATTCTTACCAAACAAGAGAAGAAACTTCTTCAAGAAGATGACAAAGAAAAAGCGAGTTGGGAACTCGCTGCAATAGAAAAAAGTAAAAAGTTCATTAAGTGATTCTATCTGAATCCACCGAAACCACCTAATCCACCCATTGGCGGCATCTTGCCGCTTTTTTTATACTGTTCCATCTTCTTCATCATTTCTTTCATGTTTTCATATTTCTTTAAAACACGATTAACATCACTGACTTGTTTGCCACATCCGTTAGCAACTCTAATTTTTCTAGAGTATTGGAAGATTGATGGATTACGTCTTTCTTCTAGAGTCATGGAATTAATAATAACTTCGAAGTTTTTCATCTCTTTTTCTCCGGCGGCTTGTTGCTCTGGAGTAATCTTTGGAGCACCAGGTATCATCTTCAATAAACCACCAAGAGACCCCATATTTTGGATTTGTTTCATTTGTTTTAGCATGTCATCTAAATCAAATTTACCACTCATCATTTTATTAGCGGTTTTTCTGGCTTCTTTCTCATCGACTTCTTCTTGAACCTTTTCAACAAGAGTCATGACATCTCCCATTCCTAGGATTCTATCTGCCATACGATCAGCGTGGAAAATATCTAAGTCTGATACTTTTTCACCAACACCAGATAATTTGATTGGAACACCAGTCATATGTCTAATACTTAAAGCAGCACCACCACGGGCATCGCCATCAAGTTTAGACATAATAATGCCAGTTAATGATAATAAATCATTAAATGCTTTTGCGACATTAACTGCATCTTGTCCAGACATCGCGTCCACTAATAATAGGATTTCATCTGGAGATACTTCTTTCTTGATTTCGCTTAGTTCATTCATTAAAGCTTCATCGATTGCAATACGACCAGCAGTATCAATGATCAAAACATCATAATGATCATTAAATGCTTTCTCTTTGGCTTCTTTAGCAATTTGTACAGGAGAAACATTCGTTCCTTTAGAAAAGACTGGAACATCAATTGATTTAGCGATTTGCTCTAATTGGTCAATAGCGGCTGGACGATATACGTCACCTGCTGCAAGAAGAACTTTCTTTTTAAGTTTGTTCTTCATCAAATAAGCAAGCTTACCAGCAGAAGTAGTTTTACCACTACCTTGTAAACCCACTAAAAGGATAACGGTTGGTCTATTGTTTTGATATTGGATTTCATTCTCTCCGCCACCAAGAAGTTCTTCTAATTCATCATGAACGATTTTAGTAATCATTTGGCTAGGATTGAGTTTAGTTAAAACATCTTGTCCGATAGCTTTTTCTTTAACATTGTTAATGAATTCTTTAACAACTTTGTAGTTTACATCAGCTTCGAGTAATGCAATACGAATTTCTTTTAACATTTCGTCCATATTGGACTCAGTTAAACGAGCTTGTCCACGAAGCTTTTTAAAGATTCTAGATAATTTCTCTGTCAGATTTTCAAATGCCATTGTCAAGCTCCTCTATTAATTCGTTGATGATTTTCTTTTCTTCTTCATTTGCTGCTATTTTAGATAGTTCTTCGACTTTTGAGCGGATTTTTTCACTCTTCTCAAGTGACTTAACACTATTTTCAAAAGAATCGAGTTTTTTAGTTCCTTTACTTAGCGCATCTTCAACAGCAGCTCTAGAGACGCCTTTATTTTCACTAATCTCTGAGATTGATAAATCTAAAAAGAAATAATCGTAAAGAATATCTTTTTGAGCGTCGCTTAATAGACCGCTATATAGGTTAAATAGTTTTGTGTATCTAATTGTCTTTTCAATCTTTTCCATAACTATTTTTCAACACATAATCCATAGATGTAACTTTCAAGATCAAATTCCTTTAAATCTTCCATCTTTTCGCCTAGTCCAATAAATCTTACTGGGACACCTAATTCATCTCTGATTGCTAAAATGATGCCGCCTTTACTTGTGCCATCCATTTTAGTAATAACTACACCGGTTAAATCGGTTACTTCAGCAAATGCTTTTGCTTGAACTACACCATTTTGTCCAGTTGTTGCATCAATTACTAAGAAAGTTTCGTGTGGTGCATTAGGAATAACTTTCCCAATAACTCTTTTTAATTTAGAAAGTTCATCCATTAGATACTGTTTTGTTTGAAGTCGACCAGCGACATCAACAATAACCAAATCAATATTCTCTTTTTTAGCCTTAGTTACTCCATCATATGCGACAGAGCTTGGGTCAGAATTATATTCTCCCTTAACTAAACCAATTCCTAAGCGATCAGCCCAAATTTGAAGTTGTTCACTTGCTCCTGCTCTAAATGTATCAGCAGCAACAAGAAGAACTGACTTACCTTGATCAATGTATCTTTTAGATAATTTAGCGATTGTTGTAGTTTTTCCTACCCCATTTACTCCAACTACAAGTAAAACGGTTGGTCCATCATTAACAAATCTTACATCTGTTAAAGATTCACCTTTTTCCATATATCCTTCAAACATATGGTCGATAAGGATTTCATTTATTTCTTCTGCGGTAGTTAAATGATTCTTTTTGCTTTCTTCAAGAACTTCATCAATGATTCTTAAAGTGAGTTTAACTCCAACATCACTTTCAATAAGAATTTCTTCTAATTCTTCAAAGTATTCTTGATTAACTTTCTTATATTTCTTGGAAAGAGAATTTAGCTTATTAGAAAAATTTTGGCGAGATTTCGCCATACCTTCACTATAGGATTCAATTTCTTCGGTTTTCTTTTTAGAAAACTTTTCTTTTAAAAATGAGATTAATCCCATTATACACTCCTCTTACTAAGGGCATCTTTAGCAGCAGCCTCTTCAGCAGCCTTCTTAGTTTTACCTTTACCCTTGCCTAAAACTAAACCATTAAATAAAACTTCAATTTCAAATGTTTTATCATGAGCTGGTCCACTTTCGCCGATAAGAACATATTTAACAGCTTCTCTATGCTCGGCTTGGATTTCTTCTTGAAGTCTAGTTTTGCTATCAACAATATCATCAATACCAGTGTTTAAAATATCTTCGTATAAAATCTTTTTTATTACTTTGTAGGCAACATCAATTCCTTTATCCAGATAAAGAGCACCAATAAGAGCCTCAAATACATCTTCTAAAATCTTGTCGCTCTTATATAACTGTTCATCGGTGATTGAATGACCAATTTTTATAAATTTATAAAAGCCATATTTTCTTGAATAATTCGCTAAGGATTTTGAGCACACTAAATAAGAACGTAATTTGCTCATTAGTCCTTGATCCATTTCTTTATGCAATTTGTAAATTAAATCGGCAGAGACAAATCCAATAACTGAATCGCCAACAAACTCAAGTTTTTCATAGTCTTGATGTTTGGTGTTATTTTCTGAATTACATGATGGATGAGTTAACGCTAAAAGATATAACTCTGTGTTATTAGGAGTTACACCAAATTGAGAAAACACGCTAATATAGTCCACTTAAATACCCTCTTTAATCTTTCCACGGATATCTTTTTCAACGAGTTTTTTAGCAACGCGAATTGCACAATACATTGAATATGCATCAGTGTTACCGTGTACCTTAACAACTACACCATTAACTCCTAAAAGCATCGCGCCACCTGTAGATTTGTAATCCATAATTTCACTGATATTTTTAATTCCTTTACGAACATGGAGATATCCAAGTTTTGTCCATAAGTTCTTTTTAAAAGCATCTTTAAAGAATCCGCTCATCATTTTAGCCATACCTTCGCTACTCTTAAGGAAGATATTACCAGTAAAGCCATCAGTAACAATAACATCAGCTTCACCACTTAAAGCATTTCTTGATTCGATATTTCCTTTAAATAAAGGATTATCTTGAAGAAGTTTATATGCTTGTTTTCCTTCTGGAGATCCTTTGCCTGGCTCTGTTCCATTAGATAATAGATAAACCTTTGGTTCTTTAACTCCTAAGATATGTTCAGAATATAAAGCACCCATTAAGGCAAATTGTTTTAATTCTTCTGGCGAGTTTTCATTACTCGCTCCAATATCTAAGATAACAACATAATGTCCTTTTATCTTAGTTGGGAAAGGAGCAATAAACGCTGCTCTATTAACTCCTGGAAGAGTTTTTAAAATAAGCGTTGAGGATGACAAAAATCCTCCGGTGGATCCACTAGAAACAATCGCGTCTACTTGTCCTTCTTTAGCAAGCATGACGGTTTTATACATTGAGGAATTTTTCATTCTCATGACCTCGAGTGGTCCGCTTTCCATAGGGACGATATCAGGAGCGTCAACGATTTCACAAATTCCTTCTAATTTTTTTAGTTCTTCTTTTTTACCAACGGCGACGATAGAAACATCTTTATTATCTTTAAGAAACTGGATAATTCCTTCAACAATAGGAGCGCTTCCTGCATCTCCGCCTAAAGTATCAACTGCAATTCTAATCATATGTATTAATATAACAAAAAATAATAGATAATAAAACCTTTATGGTTTTTCTACTACTTATATTCCTTTTATGCCTTAATTATATCTTCTTCGTTAATGCTACGTTTACAGTAGCCAACAAGATATTTAAATTCGTCTTTATCTTTATGAGACAAAATATATTTAGCATCATCTCTAGCAACAACAAAGATTTTAATGTCATCAATCATATTTAAGAAACGGAAATCAGGAATGCCAGATTGTCTAACTCCAATAAGTTCACCAGGTCCTCTAATAGATAAATCTTTTTCAGCGATCTCAAATCCATCATTAGATTTGGTTAAGATTTCAAGTTTCTCTTTTTCATCCATATCAGCAATTGCTAGAAGGCAAATTGACTTATGACCATCTCTTCCAATTCTTCCTCTTAATTGGTGAAGTGATGCTAATCCAAATGAGTTAGCGTCATATATAACCATGGTCGATGCTTTTTTAACATCAATACCAACTTCTATAACCTGCGTAGACACTAAAATGTCAACGTCTCCAAAGGCAAAGTCATTAAGAACCTTTTCTTTTTCGTCTGGTTTCATTTTTCCATGCAAAAGTCCAACTTTCGCGCCAAATTTAAGCACAAAACGGGCGTAAAGTTTCTCTGCTGAGTAACGGCCATCTTCGCTAAATTCAATTAAAGGAGCGACGATATAGACCTTTCTATTAGCCTCTATTGTTTTACCTACAATATCAAATATCTTCTCATCTTCAGAATTGATGATTTTAGTCACTACATCACGCTTCACATTAGGGAATTCATATAGAGTAGAAATCTCTAAATCTCCATATATAGAAAGGGCTAAAGAACGTGGGATTGGGGTGGCTGACATCATAAGCAAATCAGCGTGATCACCCTTATTCATAAGTGCTTTTCTTTGGTTAACTCCAAATCGATGTTGCTCATCAATAATGACCAATCCTAAAGAAGAATAAGTTATTGATTTAGTGAATAGAGCATGGGTACCGATAATGATGTCATAATATCCATCTTCGATATCTCGATACAATTCTTTTTTTTCACTAATAGGAGTTGAACCCACTAAATAGCAAATTCTAACTTTTGTATCTTTGAAAAGTTTTAAAGCATTTTCATAATGCTGCTTTGCTAAAACTTCAGTTGGCGCCATTAAAGCACCTTGATCTCCTCTAACATAATTCGCGTATAAAGCGATAAAGGACACTAATGTTTTTCCTGTTCCAACATCACCTTGAAGTAAGCGATACATTAAAGAAGGCTGATTCATGTCTTCAATAATCTCACCAGCAGCAACTTTTTGATCTTCTGTTAATGAATATGGAAGAGTGTTTAAAAAACTATCACAACTTGATAAATCAATTGGTTCTTTTCTTATTTTCTGTAAACTCTTATTTTCTTCTTTAATGAGTTGGTTCTTCATAGAGAATAAAAGAGCTTCTTCATATTTTAAATATCTTAAGCTTTGTCTTATTTCTTCTTCACTTTTTGGAGAGTGCGCATATTTTAACGCAGTTTCTTTATTCACTAATCGATATTTATTTCTAAAGTAATACGGAACTAAAGAAGAGATATGTCCTTCTACTTCATTTAAAGACTTATTTACAAGGCGAATAAAGTCCTTATTAGCGTAATCCTTAGGAAGAGAATAAACTGGCCTTAAAGCTTTGCTTTTCTCAATTACTCCTTGAACGATATTAATTACATTAATAGAGTTCTTCCTTTTATCATAAGTTCCTATAATCGTATAGTATTCATTTAATTTAATAATCTTCGCTAAATATGGGCGATTATAAGCAATACATTTAAAATAAGTTCCTTTATTAGTTAAAACATCAAAAGAAGAAATAGATATCTTCTTAAATGAATTACCTAAAAGAACTTGAGAGACCACTTTCGCGTAGATTGTTATTCTTTCTTTATCGACTAAATCTCGTTCTCTAGTTAAAGAATAATCATCATATCTTCTAGGAAGGTGATTAATAACATCGTATGGTGAAAAAATCCCCATACTTCCTAGTAAGTAATTAAGTCGAGGAGAGTTAGTAAGTTTTTTAGATTTACTTTCTGCCATAAAATAAAAATAACAACCTTAAGGCTGTTATTCAATACCAATTAAGAAAGAATAGATATTTTGATGTCCTTCTTTAATATCAATATTTAAATCTGGATATCTTCTTTCAATCTCTTTCTTTGTTTCAAATAATTCTTCACGCTTAACATCATCTCCTAAGAAGATAGTAAGAAGCGCACTATCGGAATCAACCATCTTATCAAGAAGGTCGAGTAAGCATTCAAATTTATCTTTGCTACCAGAGACGATATCTTTTTCATAAATTCCAATAAAGTCATCTTTAGCAATCTTTAAGCCACCAATTTCACAATCTCTAATAGAGAAAGTGATTTCTCCAGATTTAATTCTCTTTAAAGAGAACTTCATATTCTTTAAGTTTTCTTCTGGATCAGTTTCTGGATCAAAATTTAAAGCTGCAACAATTCCTTGGGGAATAGTCTTAGAAGGAATAACAAAGACGTTTCTTCCACTTTCGTTTGCTAAATCAGCAGCTTGGTTAGCCGCCATAACGATATTTGAGTTATTTGGAAGAATAAAGATATTATCAGTATCAAGTTTATTAATAGCTGCTAAGAAGTCTTCGCTACTAGGATTCATAGTTTGACCACCGCTAACGATTAATGTAACACCAATTTCTTTAAAGTATTGAGAAATACCTGAACCACTGCTAACAGCGATAATTGCGTTATGTTCATCAACGTATTCAGGAATATCTTCTTCCTCTTTTTCAATTTCTTCGTTAACTAAATCAACATGAGCTTCAACTTTGGCACCATTTTCTAAGGCGTGATGTTGCTCAGTCATATTTTCAATCTTGAGCTTTAAAAATTCTCCATATTGTTGAGCGTAATTTAAAATTTCGCCTGGAGTTAAGGTATGAACGTGAACTTTAACGATTTCTTCATCTCTAACAACCACTAAAGAGTTGCCATGATCATTAAGCCATTCAGTAAATCTTTTTTGGTTAAAAATCTTTTTAACAGAATCTGGTCCTAAAGACATAATGAATTCTGTACAATATCCAAATTCTTCTTCAGCAATACTTGCTGCAGCAGCGCTCATAACATTGGATTCCATTGAATCCTTGTTTCTTTGAACGAATTCATCTTTAGCAGCTAGTAACATTCCTTCGATGATTCTTACTAAACCAGTACCACCAGAATCGACAACACCAACTTCTTTAAGAATTGGTAATAGCTCAGGTGTTCTCACCAATGACTTATTTGCTTCTTTAAGTAAAAGTTCAAGAGTCTTTTCAATACTCATTCCTTCTTTTACTTGTTTATTTAAAGCAACACTAGATTCTCTAATAACAGTGAGGATAGTTCCTTCTACAGGTCTCATTACTGCTTTGTAAGCAGTATCACTACCTGCTTTAAAGGCTTGGGCCAATAATAAAGCATCGACTTCTTTAGCGCCTTCTAAAGCACTAGCGAAGCCTCTAAAGATTTGAGAAGTAATAACTCCAGAATTGCCTCTTGCGCCCATTAAAAGGCCATGTGCAAAAGTTTTAGCGATTGTATAGACATCGCTGTCATCTGGAAGTTCATTTATTTCATTTGCCCCACTAGTTAAAGTGAGGTTCATATTTATACCAGTATCTCCGTCTGGGACAGGAAAGACATTTAAAGCATCGACTTCAGGGTAATGATTGAAGAGGTTGTTGCTTGCGCTATTTAATAGTGCTTTAAGTTGTCTACTATTAATTGTTTTCATTTTTTCGTCTCTCTTATGCTAAGCATAAGATGCTTAATTTTACATATAAAGATATATAAAGTCAAGATGGGTGCTCCATCGCTTTATTTTTTACTGTTGATGTTATAAAAATGAAGTAAGTTAATATAATCGGAAATAATATTGCCATAGGCAATAATTACATGGTTTCCAAAGTCTTCTCTAAGTAGAGTAAATAATCCTTCTTCATCATCAAATTTTACCTCTACTTGAGTACGGCAATAATTTGTGAGTTTAGGGTTATCGACGATTTGACCTTCTAAAAGTAAAGAATGATCTAGTTTTGGACATAATTTAACAATAGAGATATCTCTTTTATCTAAATTACCTCTAATTCCAATTCCTAATCCACTTTCAAAGTGAGTCATATATTCAATGTCTTTTACCATTGTCATAGGAACGGTACAATGGGCGAATAATACAGTTCTTGTATTAAGATCGATTTTACTTGGATTTGCTTGGAACGAAGTTTGACCGCTAACAGCCTTAACAAAGAACATAGTAAGCATGCTAGGAATATCTCCTTCGCACGTTCCAATAATTCCTTCATCGTTAAGCATTGCTAAAGCTAAACAAGCGGTATTTTTATATTCTTCAATTAAATCAAAGCAGCGGATAGTAAATCCTTTTAAATCGTATTTTTTGATGATTCGTTTAATTCCAGAATAAATTTCTAAAGCGCCTTGAAGATATTCATTACCTTTACCGTATTTTTCAATCACACTCTTTTTAGGAATGTTATCTAAGATGCCTTTATCAATTTCTTCTTTTAATTCGCTAGAAGGAATATCAATTAGATTAATCTTATATTTCTTTTTAACTGCTTCATAATCTACTTTAGAAGCAATAAGCCAATCACTTGGTTTTCCAATCACTCCTAAATTAGATCCTTCAATAACACTTCTAGCGCTAAAAAGTTTAGAAATATCTTTTAAAGTTAAAGCGATTTCTTTTTCAGTTCCAAAAAGAATAATTGAATCTTCTTCATAAGTATTAGAAAGATATGTTTTTATCTCAAAACATGCAGGAAGTGAGTTATTTTTACAAGTTGAGAGCATGATGATTGGTCGAGGAAGTTCTTTTTCAACCTTAATAAAATGTTGTTCACTACCACCTGTTTCAATAAATAAAACAGAATATGGTAAAGATGAATCTTCGACAAGTTCAATATCGTCTTCAAATAATTCATTATTTAAATCTTCGATGAATTGATCATCGTCTTTTTTAAATGTCGCATTTGGATCAAGCGAGTTTGATAGTCTAATTAAATTAATTTTCATAGTATATATATTATAACTAATAACTTTGTTATTTGCATAAAAAAAGCCCGGCGGCTCGCTATTTTTGCACTAACGTACTATCTTCGCCACTACAGTGCTTAACTTCTGTGTTCGGTATGGGAACAGGTGTGTCCACTGCGCTATTGCCACCAGACTTTTGTTTAGAGAACTTTGTTCTCTGAAAACTAGATATTATCACATTACTCTTTCTTGTTAAAGTTTAAACATAAATTTTACTTATGGACTCTTAATAAAAATCTTAGAAATTAAGTCCTCGACCTATTAGTATCAGTCAGCTGAATGCCTCACAGCACTTACACTTCTGACCTATCAACCTTCTAACTTTGAAGGGGTCTTACTTCTTGCGAATGGGAAGTCTCATCTTATGGTTGGCTTCACGCTTAGATGCTTTCAGCGTTTATCCGTTCCATGGGTAGCTACCCGGCCATGCCACTGGCGTGCCAACCGATATACCATTGCCATGTTCAACCCGGTCCTCTCGTACTAAGGCCAAA
>ODAI013718897.1_pt1 | contig 26585 bp, 26 predicted proteins | sample 1539321 | NCBI WGS metagenome assembly ODAI01 (sample SAMN02144231, study PRJEB22623) | gut metagenome | biome: sheep rumen | host: Ovis aries | place: New Zealand
GAACCTACATCATTAATCAATACAATCATTATAAAAATAATTTTGCACACCTACTTATGTGTTTTTATTTAGCGTTAAATAATATTGCAGAAACACGAAACAAATCGTAATTTCATAGAGAGCAAACAGACATATATGTTTGTTAATAATCGTTAAAAATCGCATTCTACAATGTACAGTTTGGGTCACAAGCTGAGTTTTTATTTTATATATTTGCAAGCGTTAAAAAGAAAAATGCCTGCACGGTTGTAGTTGAAATGACAAAGGCTATAGCAGGCGATAACCATAAATTTCAACACATATAAAAGTATTCAATTAAGTATTAAATGACAGAAAAAAGAGGATGGCTCGTGGCGACTTTCGCCATAGCCAATGTGTTCTGTGTGTCTGCATCAGAGCCATTACGGATGAACCTGCAACAGCTGTTTGCCACAGCAGAGGCTAACAATGCAAGTGTACAGTCGTATAAGGCAGCGATACAACAGACAGAAGAGGGTATTGATGCAGCACATTCTGCGATGCTGCCTGATGTTGAGGCTTCGGCATCTGTTAGCTACCTTGGAAATGTGAGGATATGGAATCGCCGTTTCAAGGAAGGAATGACGGCTGTGACTCCACACTTTGGAAATAACGTGGTATTGGCAGCAAGACAGACAGTGTATAGCGGAGGAGCCATAACAAGCGGTATAGCCTTGGCACGTCTCGAACATGAGATGACAAAGGTGGAAGCGGAGGAGAACCGTCAACGGGTACGCTTTCTGTTGACAGGTCATTACTTGCAACTGCACAACCTGCGTAACCAGCTGGAGGTCTTTGACCAGAACATCACGCTTACGGAGACTCTTATCCAGCACACAAGACAACGTATGGAGCAGGGCATAGCTCTTGAGAATGATGTGACACGTTATGAACTTCAACTGGAGAATCTTCGTCTCGGAAAGGCAAGGGTGGAGGATGCGAGGCGTATCATAAGCCACCAGCTTACCACAATACTGGGTATGGATAGCACCATAACCATTCTTCCTGATGATAACTTCTCTACGGCTTTGTGTCCTATTGACGGGGAAAGTGCATGGCAACAGCTGGCGACAGCTAATAATACAGGATTGCAGAAGGTGGCTATAGGTACACGTATGGCACAGCAGAAGGTACGTCTTGAAAAGTCTGAGCGTCTGCCGAAGGTTGCCATTGTTGCCGAAGACCATTTGGACGGTCCTGTCACGTTTGAAATTCCTACGTTGGACAAGAACATCAACTATTGGTATGTGGGTGTGGGCGTGAGGTATAATTTCTCATCATTATGGAAGAACAACAAGAAGGTACGACAAGCTCGCACATCTGTATTACACAGTCAGTTGCAACAACGTGAAGCGGCTGAAGGTGTGGACAATGCCATTCAGGGTGCATATACCAATTACCTTACTTCGTTCACAGAACTCAAGGCGCAGCAGAAGAGCGTGGAACTGGCAACACAGAACTATCGCATCATTCAGAACCGCTATACCGAGGGACTTGCACTTATTACAGACATGGTGGATGCCGCCAACGTGAAGCTTGATGCAGAGCTTGCACTTGTGAATGCACGAATAAACGTGATATACAACTACTACCAACTTAAATATATTAGCAATACACTATAATAATGGAAAAGAAACTTATATATCGCTGGACATATAACCTGATTGTACTTGCACTCCTTCTTATAGGTGCAACTGTGGTAATCATTAATTTCGCCCACTTCGGTAATGAATGGACCGATAATGCCCACGTACGACAACATATAACGCCAGTCAACACACGTGTTGGTGGCTTCATCAAGGAGATTCGCTTTGATGAGTTTCAACAAGTACATAAGGGTGACACACTTGTGATAATCGATGATGCAGAGTTCCGTCTTGCACTTGCTCAGGCAGAGGCAAGCCTTGTAAATGCAGAGGCTGGCAACCGTGCCACTACGACAGGTATGGCTACAACACAGAGCAATATAGGTGTGACAGATGCCACAATCGATGAATTGCATGCACAGATGGAGAATGCACAAAGAGAGGATGCACGTTTCCAAAAACTGCTTGCAGACAAGAGTGTCACACAGCAACAGGCAGACAACATACATACGGCATATCTTACCATTCGAGCCAGATATGAGGCTGCCAACCGCCAACGACATTCAATGACACTTGTACGTAATGAGCAGGGACATCATCTTGAGCAGAGCGAAGCTGGTATTGAGGTAGCACGTGCGCAGCTTGACCTTGCACGTCTTAATCTTTCATATACCGTTATTGTGGCTACTGCAGACGGAGTGCTTGGACGAAAGAACATACATGAGGGACAGCTTGTGCAGCCAGGACAGACAATGGTGGACATCGTTGATGGCAAAGACATGTGGGTAGTGGCAAACTATCGTGAAACTCAGATGCCTAATATCGCTGTGGGTGCAAAGGTTCGTATTAAGGCAGACGCCGTGCCTGATGTGGAATATACAGGTGTGGTAGAGCGTATTTCTGATGCAACTGGTAGTGCTTACAGTCTTATACCGCAGGACAATGCCACAGGTAACTTTGTGAAGGTGGAACAGCGTGTGCCTGTACGCATTAGTCTTGACAACAACAGAAAGGAGGACCTTGCAAAGTTACGTGCAGGTCTGAATGTGGAATGTGAAATAGAATATTAGATATGAGCAGTCATCCAACACCCCCTCCTTTTGCCATGCCAATGTTTCGTTCATGCGTACCTGCATGGCTACGTCCTTGGATATATGTGATACAGGCGTTTTGTTTCCAGTTGGCTGGTTGTGTCTATCTCGGAGCTCTTAATGAGATGATGGGCGGACGTGCCATTATGCGTGAGGATGTCACTATGTGCTTGTATAGTAACCTTGCAGGAATGGCTATATACTTTCCTCTGTTATTCAGAATGAAGTTCCGTTTTTCTAACCGCTCGCTGCTTATCACTTCGGCTCTTGTGCTGGCAGCATGCAACTGGCTGTTCACCATGACCACATTCTTGCCTCTCATGTGGGTTCTATGCTTCGTGGCAGGCATGGCAAAGATACAGGGTACATTCGAGAATATGTCGAACATACAACTTTGGATGACACCTACGCGTGACATGGGAGTGTTCTTTCCATGCCTTCATATCATACTGCTTACCAGTATTGAGTTGCAGGCTTGGTATAGCGCATCCTTTGGCCACACGCTCCATTGGTACGCATCCTATTACTTCGTGATAGGGCTGATGATGTTGGTCGTAACCATACAGTTGTTTCTTACGCGTCCATGGTGTCCTGTTCCACAACGTATGCCGCTTCATGGTATCGACTGGCTTGGAGCGGCTTTATGGTGTCTGCTTGGACTACAGATAGCATATATCTTCAACTATGGCGACTGGCTTGACTGGTGGCATTCGTCAACAATACGTATACTTACAGGTACGTCATTCATAACGCTTGCCGGATGTCTGCACAGGATGTGGACTAAGCAACAGCCGTTCTATGAACCTCGCATGTGGACTTATCGCCATCTCGTACCGATACTGCTTATCATCGTTATTGTCGAAGGACTGCTTGCGTCCGAGCGTGTGCTTGAGGAGGTGTTCTTTGAGGAGGTGATGGGTTATGAAACGGTAACGTCGTATTCCCTTACGCTATGGTCATTGCCTGGTATCTACCTTGGTTGTCTTGTATCGTGGCTGTGGCTTGTAAAATGGAAGTTTAATGTCTATAAACTCATAGCCTGTGGATTACTTGGCATCACACTATATGCCTCTGGATTCTACTTCCTCGTGGCAGTTCATATCAATATTGAGGTGTTGAGACTTCCGATTGCTTGTCGTGGTTTTGGCTATGCTGTACTCAGCATTTCACTTATGTGGTGTTTGCATGAGATTATGACGTTTGAACATTTCTTCCAGTCGCTATCCGTGTTTAACTTCATGCACATGTTCATAGGTGGTGTGATTGGCTGTGCTCTCTATGCATGGGGGGTACGTTATTACATGGCTGAAAACATGGTTCGCTATACCGCTTATATTGACATGCCGTCATTCACATCTTCGCCATTTGATGTGGGTGAATGGATGGAAGGTTTTGTACGTTCCATGATGGCTGTCACCATAAAGCAGTTATATGGATGGGTTCTGTACTTGAGTGGGGGGCTGACTCTCGGATTCCTGTTGTGGGATATCCCGATGATACGTCGTCATGCACGCCGTTTCCCTACATGGACTATGGTGTGGATGGATTCACAGTTACGTAGGAGAACAAGGAAATTATAAATTATAATTTAGCAGAAACGTTAACAGAGTTTCCAGATTCATTCTGTCTCCATTGGAGTGAAATGTGAACCAAATGTATTTACGCCATTCACTAATTACTTTCAAGGCAATCTTATAAAAAAAGCCGTTCGGACGCATTGTGTTCCGAACGGCTTTATTATTCAATTATCTTTCTTCAAATGTGTTGAGCGAATGAGCGGGCAATTGTACGTTAAGGAACTTCTTGCCCATAGGTACGCTGATGTTATGAGGCGTGTTGGTGAAGTTGGAAGCTGTGACTATATGTTTGCCGCCCTTTGTCTGAAACAGAACCACGTATATGTCGTTGCTGCGATTTCGTTCACCTTTGCCCATCTTGTTGTAGCCAAGCAAGCGTGTACCCTCGGATATGAAGTGAGAGAAATGCATGAACGCATAGTACTCCTGAGTGAAGCGATGTTTGTTGGTCTTTGAATTAACCTGTATGAGCGCGTTCTGTGTCCAGCCCCAACAGCTTATGCCATTGTCCTGAAGACAGAAGTTCCAGTTGTAGTATTCCGTTACTCCGTTACCGAGATTGTCGGAAAGGAGGAAGAATGTGTGTTCTGCTGCATTCCAGTCCATTGAGCCGTTACCACATTCACTCTCTGAACATATTAGCTTCAGGTTAGGATAGCGTTGACGCATGAAGCTGAGGTTTTCGCGAGCCTCCCATTGGAAACCGAGTCCTATGACATCATCTTTCAGGTTGTCAACAATCTTTTCTACATAATCCCTACGATTGGTGTTGAATGTACCAAGATAGAGCTTCACCTCTGGATGTTTTGCCTTCAGGGTCGGAGCAAGATAATCGTGGTTGAAACGTATCGTTCCGTTTGCCGTCCATGCGCATCCTGGATATGGAGTGTAGGAATAGGCTTCGTTCTGGTACATTACCATGTCAATAGGTGCTCCCTCTGATGCGTAAAGGTCAATGAACTTACAGAACATGTTGGCATAAGCCTTGAGGTAACGCTCGTCCTGAATGAAATAGTCCTGCGTGGCAAGACGACGTGGATATACACCTATACGTTCGCCAAGAAGCTTCATCTCGTCTGGGTCAACGTTTCCTCCACCAAAGAGAAGATAGTCTTTTTCCTTTGGCTGACGATTGAAACGGCTGCTCAGTACAGGATAGTCGTTGTTTATCTTCATCCATACAGGAGGGCTCCATGGCGATAACCATAAGCGAAGGTTAGGCTGGTATTTCTGGGCATGGTGAATCATAGGTATGATGACTTGCTTGTCCTTCTCGATGTTGAAATGTCGCAAATCGAAGTCTCCAGCCACCGTGTCGCATGAGTACCAACCGTTGGCATAGTCATTGGCATTCATCGACACACGTCCACGTGTAAGACGAAGATCACCGTCAGGTGCAAACATGCGGCGGTAGATGTCGTCCTGCGCCTCTGGTGTCAGTCGTTGAAGAGCAAGGAAGTCCAACTCGTTGAATGTGGTGCCAAACGCCTCGAATGTGGTGCCTTGATCCTTAACTTCGTTTATTGGTTGTTTATACTTTGCCTTGGAAGCCAGTTGGGTCTTAGTCACTTGCCAGTTACTATCCTTTGTGGTCTTGTACCAGTTCACGGTCTGTGCTGTTGCCATGCTGGCAACCGAAAGCAGAAGAATGGGTGTCAGAATCTTTTTCATGATTAGAATCTATCTTTTTATGACTTGCTAACAGAGTTGATGTAGTCAAGAATCTGCTCGGCATGAATCTTCGTCTTGATTTCCTTTGGTGTGAAAATCTTCTCGATGATGCCGTCTTCGTTCACGAGGTAAGTGGTACGTAGCGTGCCTATTGTCTTGCGTCCGCATGCAACCTTCTCGCCCCAGCATCCGAGGGATTGGAGAAGGGTAGTGTCGGTATCGGCAATAAGTGGAAATTCCAGTCCTTGAGTATCAGCAAACTTCTTCTGTGATGCTTGCTTGTCCTTGCTTACTCCGATGATTGAATAGCCAGATGCCTCCAATTCCTGCTTATGTGCTTGTAGCGAACATGCCTCTGCCGTACATCCACTCGTATTAGCCTTTGGATAGCTGTACAACACCAACTTACGACCTCTATAATCCGCACTCTTTATCTCACGACCGTCTTGGTCAATACCCAGAACGTCTGGTATCTTATCACCTATGTTCATAAATAGTTGTTTTTAATATTGTTAGTTGAATAATTATCTTTTATAATGGATAAAAACATAAAAAAATTGTATTTTTATCCATTATAATGGATAAATTTCGGAAGTTCTTAATTGTCAATATTCTCCACCTCCGTAAATCTTGGGAATATGCGTCCGTCACGCTCAATGTTCTCGAAGAACATCTTCTCGGGACGTACCCAATAATGATGGTCGCCATAGAGTGCTTGATAGATGACCATGCGCTCGGTTGTCTCAGAGTCGAATGCTGTGCGGATGTAGCGATATTTGCCACCCTTGAAGTGCTGGAAATAACGTGTTCTATCCTCACGCAAAGGATACTTCGTGAGCATCTCCTCTATCAATGGAACATACCATGTGCGTACTTCGTCTGCCGTAGGAGTGTGTGCTCCAGGAAAATGTGAGGAATGACTGTAATGTTCAAGGAACAATGGCTCATAATGTGCCAACGTGTCTTGCTCACCAAATAATCCCCAGATGCGTTCCTTGTAATAAGGATTGCAATATTTGAATTGCTCTGTCTCCAGTTCCTCAAATTCGTGTATCAAGACATCGTCAATGATGAAATGCTGGTTACCGTCTTTGCGTGGCGACTTGTATTCATGTTCCCCGATACGCTGCTTGAGGAACTCAGTCATCTGAAAGTGAGGATTGCCAAGCAACGCTGGCATTCCGACGATGGGCGCAAGCATCTGCGCATAGAATGCTCCGCAACTATTGCCAACGAGCAGGTCGGGCTTCTCCTTGTCGCAAATATTCCTTATCAGTTCCAATGCCATACGTGGATGCGTTGGAATGTCAGGCGTAAGCACCTGTGCCATGTTACTCAGTTCTTCTTTCAATGTCTGCGCAAGGACACATTGTCCGCTGGCGAAGAAACCATGAAGAAACAATATCTTTTTCATAGCCGCTCTGGTAGCATATATTTTTTAATCGTTAATTTTTTATTTTAAGTGCATCTTGCATGATTTCATCGTGGTCAAAGGCGAGGGGAGGGAGTGCGTTGATTGACCACCATTCTGCCTTGGCTGCATCATCCTGACCTACGACGGCTTGTGGTATGTCAATATATGCAAGGTAAGCTATGGTTATGGTGCGCCCACGTGGGTCGCGACCGACTTTAGAATATGCGCCTAACTGACGAAGGTATTCAATCTTCAGTCCTGTTTCTTCCTCAAGCTCTCGCTTGGCACATTGTTCTGCCGTCTCATCCATTTCCATGAATCCACCTGGGAAAGCCCAACAACCCTTGTATGGATCGTTACCTCTTTGAATAAGCAACACCTTCGGCTCAGGTTCTTTCGTTATTACCACGCAATCAGCGGTAACCGCTGGACGTGGATATTTGTATGTGTACATTTTTAAGTTTGTAAGTTCTATTGGAATTCTATACGCCAATTATCTCTTATTATGTTTGAATATTACAACTTAATATCGTCAATTCTGAATCGTTGGATGCCTACTGGCACTTCGACTTCCACGGTATCACCAACTTTCTTTCCGAGTAGGGCTTGTGCTATTGGTGACTTGATGGAAAGTTTGTTCTCCAATAGGTTGGACTCATGTGGACTTACTATGGTGTAGGTCATCTTTCTCTCTGAGTTTAGGTTTGTCATGGATACTGTTGTGAGCAATCCTACCATGTCAGAGTTGAGACGGTCAGTGTCGATGACTCTTGCAAACTCCAACACTTTCTGTTTGAAACGTATTCGGCTTATAAGCTTTGCTTGCTCACGCCTTGCAGCATGATATTCAAAATTCTCACTTAGATCACCTTTCTCACGTGCTTCGATGAGTGCTTCCTTAACTTTTGGATATTCTACGTATTCCAGTTGATGTAATTCGGCTACAAGCTTGTCATAGCCTTCCTGTGACATATATTCCATACCCCTCGTATATATCATTTTTCTGTCTTTTCTTCTGTCGATTTCTCCACAGCATCCTTAATTACGAGTCCTGCAAGCATAAAACCAAAGATGGCCGTTATGTGTGCGAGCGTACCGTTGATTTGTGCCTTCGATGAGCACCACTCATGATTGAGCAGGTCGGGATTACCTGGTCCTGTCTTTGCCTTAGGACACATACATTGTTCTGTGCCGCAGGTGGCGTTGTGTCCCTTGTTCTGTAGTAACTCGTCGGAGTAAACGCACAAGAATTTGCGACGTGGCATCTGACCTGTCTGCTTCATGCGTTTGCGTAGGGCACGTGCAAGAGGGTCACCTTTTACTTTCCAGAAATCAGCAACCTGTATGCGTGTAGGGTCAATCTTGAGTGCTGCACCCATGGAAGAGAACAGTCGTGCCTTGGTATCACATGCCATTCTGATGAGAAGCATCTTGTCCTTCAAGGAGTCGATAGCGTCAATAATATAGTCGTAGCTGTCCAGTTGGAAGCTATCAGCAGTTTCTGCCGTGAATATCTGTTGTATGGCTGTTATGTCGGCAGATGGGTTAATTGTGAGTAATCGTTCACGCAAAGAATCGACCTTCACTTGTCCCACCGTCTTTGTGGTAGCCATCAACTGGCGGTTGATGTTTGTTATGCACACTCTGTCAGAATCCACTATTGTCATCTGTCTGATACCAGAGCGCACAAGGCTTTCAGCACACCATGAACCTACGCCTCCTACACCGAATATGATTACACGTTTGTTGACGAGTCCAGTCATAGCCTCGTCACCCAATAATAACTCTGTTCTGCGAAATATTGCTTGTTCTATTGCCATAATTTTGTATTTGTGTGCAAATGTACGGATTTTTGTCGAATATTCATCATTAAGCTTTGGCAAGTTTTGCTTACATTTTACTATCAGAAGTAGGATGTCCTATTTGTTATACCGGATAAATAGTTTTTTAATTGGACTATCGAAGAAAGCCGTTCGAACAAAAAAATCCGAACGGCTTAGTTATCAATTGTCAATTAAGCTTACCTCTTCTTCATTTCCACGTCAAGTACTCCGACCCATTGACCACTCTTGCCCATCTGGTTGCAGAGGACAGGCTTACCCTGACTGTTGATGACTGTCTCAGGATGCTCGAAATAACTGTGGCTATGTCCGCCAAGTACGATGTCAATGTTGCGTGATGCCTTGATGAATTTCTCGTCCTCCACATCTACGCCGCTGATGTTCCAGCCAAGGTGGGAGAGGCAGATGACAATGTCACACTTCTCCTCGTTTTTGAGATAGTCAGCTACCTTGTTACCTTCTGTTATAGGATCGAGATATACTGTTGCACCGCTGTTCTTTTCAGATACGAGCCCCTTGAGACGAGTGCATACGGCAAGGACACCTATCTTCACACCTTTGCGGTGGATGATGGTGTAAGGCTTGACGATGTCCGCAAGCTGTGTCTTGGAGAAATCGTAGTTGCTGCAAATGATAGGAAAGTTTGCCATCTTGAAGATGCGCTCCATATTTGAGAGCCCGAAGTCGAATTCGTGGTTGCCGATAGTTGCTGCATCGTATTTCATCATGTTCATGAGGCTCACCTCCACCTCGCCCTTAAAGAGGTTGTAGTATGTAGAGCCCTGTGAGAAGTCGCCACTGTCAAAGAGCAAAAGGTCGGAATCCTCCTTGCGCATGTCTTCAACGAATGCCTTGCGACGCAGATACCCGCCCTTGTTGGCGATAGATGTGTCGCTGAGGTTAGGATTGAGAGGTTGCACACAACTATGAGTATCGTTGGTGTGGATGACCTTCAAGTTTATCTTGTCCTGTGCATAGTCACTCAGACATAATGCCCATGCTATAATGTAAGGTGTTAAATGTTTCATGTCTAATAATGTGGAAATAATTACGAATTATGAATTAGGAATTATGAATTAGGAATTAGCAGTTTTGTTGCACACCTACTTATTATTCATTAGTGACATTTAATTCCTCATTCCTCATTTCTCATTTCTGATTTTATTTGTTATCACCGTTCGTCCCTCAATCTTAGCGTTGAGACTTTTGCCTTTGGCATTCTGCTTGCTGATGTAATCCATATAGATTTCCCTGACAGGTGTGTCGGTACGGATAGTTTTGACAGCTTTGCAGAAAGCCTTCATGTTGTCATTACCCTCGGCAAGATAGTCGAGTGTGGCAATACGATAGAGCTTGTTATCCTTTATCTTCTTACCCTTTAGTGTACCCTCTGATTTCAGCCTCTTGGTGTCCATGAGAATCTTTACACCATGGCTCACACCCTCACCTCCGTAGATGGAAAACTGATTAAATAATTCCTTTACATCAGAACCTTTAAGTGTAATGATAACCAGCATATTTTGGAATGGAGCAATGTCGATGATGTCACCTCTGCGGATCGCGCCTTTAGGCATTGAGCTGCGAAGACCGCCGATGTTGATTACCGCAAAGTCAATCTTGCCATATTTCTTCGAAGCCTCTGTAAGGAGCACGTCTGCTGCCCAGTTGCTGAGAAGGCTCTCAGGGCGGTCAGCATTCATATATATATCGCTGTTGCCGATTACAGGACCTACGAAACTGTCCACCTTTTCCTTATAAGGGGCAAGGAAAAGTTCTGCTTCCTTGTAGCCAGGTTTGTTGTCTAAAGCCTTAGTGATTTCGACCCTCTTTGCCTTGATATTACCAATCTCATAATTCTGGGCAATTAAAGGGGTACACATTCCTGAAAAAAATACCAATAATTGTACAAAACGTTTTGTCATACTATAGTTTTTTATTGAAAATATGTTTCAAAAGTAGTATAAATTGAAATAATAAAAAAGTTTTAATATAGTTTTTTGAAAAAATACTTCTTTATTAGGAAAAAATATCTTAAATTTGCGTGCTTTGAGTAAAGCACCTAATCTGAAAATTAATAAAAATCTAAATAAAATGGCAAAAGAAAATGTACAGAAAGACGAGCCAATAGGCTTGGACGTAGAGCTTCACAAGGCTGAAGCTGTAATCGAGAAAAACTGGAAGATTATTGCTGGTGCAATAGCAGCAGTAGTAGTTATCGTAGTGGCAGGATTCCTCTGGAAGAACCACATGGACTCTGTAGAGCAGGACGCACAGAAGGCAATCGCAACAAGTCAGAACCTCTTCATGGCTCAGCAGTATGAGCAGGCACTCAATGGTGACGGAACTGGTTCAGTAGGTTTCCTCGCAGTAATCAACAACTACAGCGGAACAAAGACTGCTAACCTCGCTAAGCTTTATGCAGCACTCTGCTATGCTAACACAGGCAAGACAGACGAGGCTATCAAGATGTTCGAGGACTTTGACCAGCAGGACGACCAGATGATTTCGCCAGTATCTATTGCAGCACTCGGAAACTGCTACATCCAGAAAGGTGAGAACGAGAAGGGTGTTGAGCTTATCGTAAAGGCTGCCAAGGAGGCAGACAACGACGCAATCTCTCCAGCTCTCCTTCTTCAGGCAGGTGAGACATACGAGGGTATGAATCAGAACGAAAAGGCTCTTGAGCTTTACAACGAGATTAAGACTAAGTACTATCTCTCTCCAGTAGCTCAGGACATCGATAAGTACATCGAAAGAGCAACAAAGTAAATTAGTTCCATACAACGGACTGACATAATAAAGGAAGAATGAAGATGGAATAGTCTCATTCTTCCTTTTTCGATAAATAAAAGGAGGCCCCCTCCCGACCTCCCCGCAGGGGAGGAGAAAGAGACACCACGGGGGGTGTCACCGTTCCCGATGTGTTAGCATCGGGAGACAGAGAAAGTTTAAGAAACGAAAAATCGCACCCTCCTGCGACCGGATGGCATGTTAATTGTTAATTGACGTCCGGATGGCCGCCCCCTTTGGTGGTTGGGGGGCTAAAATTTACAGTTATGGCAAGCAAATATCACAACTTATCAGAATATGACATCAATTCAGTTCCAGATGCTAAGGGCATGAAGATTGGTATCGTAGTAGCAGAATGGAACAACAACATCACAGACGCACTCCTTGAGGGCGCAATGGACACACTCGTCAAGAATGGTGTGGCAGAAGAGGATATCAAGGTGCTTAGAGTGCCAGGAAGCTTTGAACTCGTGTTTGGAGCAACACAGATGACCAAGGCTGACGTGGATGCAGTCATCGCCATCGGTTGTGTGGTACGTGGCGACACACCACACTTCGACTACATCTGCGAGGGTACTACCTACGGACTTGCTCGTCTTAATGCCACTCAGGATAAGCCAGTAATATACGGACTTATCACTACTAATGACATGCAACAGGCTCTTGACCGTTGTGGTGGCAAGATGGGTAACAAGGGAGACGAATGTGCCGTGACAGCCATCAAGATGATTGACTACGCACGCAAGGTTCTTGAACTCCATCCTAAGCTCAGATTCTAAAAACTCGTCATCCTCCGTATTAAATCACTAATACTTAGGAGATGTAAAATGAATTTTGAATTTATCTTATGGATATTAAGAATATAACTGAACAGGTAAAAGCGCTTGCCATAGAGGTTGGCGCTTTTATTCGTCAACAGAGGGAAGAATTCAATCCCGACAGGGTAATCATGAAGTCGTCACACGACTACGTGAGCTATGTTGACAAGGAAGCAGAAGCACGCATCGTGGCAGGACTCAGGAAGATAATATCAGAAGCAGGATTCGTGACCGAGGAAGGTACATCTGTTGCTACTCGTGACGAACGTGCCATCATGGAAGAAGGTAAGGATTATTGCTGGGTGGTTGACCCGCTTGACGGTACTACCAACTTTATTCACGGTATGGCACCATACTGCGTGTGCATTGCACTCAGAACTTCAACAGAAGTAATCATAGGAGTTGTGTATGAGGTAGTTAATAATGAACTTTTCTGGGCGTACAAAGGGGGTGGTGCATACTGTAACGACAAACCAATCAAGGCATCATCTACAGAGAGCCTCAATCAGGCCTTGCTCGTGCTTGGCCTCCCATACGACGTGAAGCGTTACAAGGAGTTCTACAAGCATCTGTCAGGTGCACTCTACGGCAACGTGGCAAGCATACGCAACCTCGGTTCTGCTGAAGCAGAATTGTGTTATGTGGCGTGCGGAAGGATTGACGCCTACGTAGAGCCATGTATCTATCCATGGGATGTGTGTGCCGGTAGCATCATCATACAGGAGGCAGGAGGCAAGATAAGCGACTTCGGCGGTGGCAACGACCTTTGGGAACAGGGTAGAGAGGTGCTTGCAACCAACGGAAAGATTCATTCCGAGTTACTCTCAGCTGTTATGGCATCAAAAGAGGCTGTAAATGCAAGTTTTTAGGTCGTTTTAGATAAAAAAACTCACTACTTGTATTGCAAATTAAGCATAATGCTTATATTTGCAGATAGAATGCGTAAGCATTTGTAATTGATAATTTATAATTTGTAATTTTCCCCATTCTCCGAGTGGACGGATTAGGGGCTTTTAAGATTATGATAATAGACACTCTTGATAATCTTGCAAAGTACGCAAGTATCAATCCACTTTTCATGGAAGTGGCAGAATACATCAAGGCTAATGACCTCAGCACTCATGAGCCAGGTAAGGTAGAAATAAAGGGCAAAGACCTCTTTGTCAACTACGCAGTATCAAAGGGTAAGACACCAGAGGAGGCAAAGATTGAAACCCACAATCTCATGATTGACATTCAGATTCCTCTCTCTTGCCCTGAGACAATGGGTTACACTCCACGTAAGGAACTTCCAGAAGAGGAGTACAACGCTGAGAAAGACATCACTTTCTATAAGGGACGTGCCAAGGAATACGTGACTATCCACCCAGGCAGTTTCGTAATATTCTTCCCACAGGACGGACACGCTCCATGTATCTCAAATGAAGCTGAGATAAAGAAGGTGATATTCAAGGTGAAGAATTAGTTTGAATTAGGAATGAGAAATTAGGAATGAGGAATTGTTTGCTTGTTCGCTAATTTCCATTTACGTGAATATTCCGCGATTGACATTCAATTACTTCCCGTTGGTCAGTGAGACCGCTTCGCTTAATTTCTCATTCCTAATTCCTCATTCATAATTTAATTAAATATAAATCTAATATGGCTTGTAAGAAATCAACAGAGGCTACTAAAGCCAAAAAGGCTACTGCCGTTAAACATATCGGACTTGTCAAGGCAGACGCATGGCTCGAACCATACGAACCTGCTATCGTTGGACGTCATCAACACGCAATAGACAAGATTGCGGAACTCACACAGGGAGGCAAACAGTCACTTTCTGACTTTGCATCTGGCTACCTCTATTTCGGTCTTCACAGGACTGACAATGGTGGATGGGTGTTGCGTGAGTGGGCACCTAATGCGAATGAAATATTCGTCATAGGAGACTTCAACGACTGGCAGGATAATGAGAAGTATCGTATGAAACGCATCGATAACGGCAATTGGGAAATAAAGCTCAAGTCGGGGCAGATGAAGCATGGTGACCTCTTCAAGCTCAAGATTAGATGGAATGGCGGTGAAGGTGAACGCATACCTGCATGGATAAATCGTGTGGTACAGGACAACAACACCAAGATATTCTCTGCACAGGTATGGGCGCCCGAAGTGCCTTACACTTGGAAGAAGAATAACTTCAAACCTTCCACGTCTCCACTCCTCATATATGAGTGCCATATTGGTATGGCACAGGATGCAGAGAAGGTGGGCACATACCTTGAGTTCAAGGACAACATACTCCCTCGCATCAAGAACGAGGGTTATAATGCTATCCAGATAATGGCAATAGCCGAGCATCCTTACTACGGTTCATTCGGTTATCATGTCAGCAATTTCTTTGCCTGCTCAAGTCGCTTCGGTACTCCAGAAGAATTGAAACAGCTCGTTGATGCTGCCCATGAGATGGGAATAGCCGTAATCATGGACATTGTACACTCTCATGCAGTAAAGAATGAGATGGAAGGACTCGGCAACTTTGCTGGTGACGGCTGCCAGTACTTCATGCAAGGCGATAGGCGTGAACATCCAGCATGGGATTCGCTATGCTTTGACTATGGCAAAAACGAAGTATTGCATTTCCTCCTATCTAACTGTAAGTACTGGCTTGAGGAATACAAGTTTGACGGATTCCGTTTTGATGGCGTCACTTCCATGCTCTACTATAGTCACGGCCTTGGACAGGCATTCGGAGGATATGGCGACTACTATAACGGAGGACAAGACGACGAGGCGATATGCTATCTTACACTTGCCAACGAACTCATTCATCAGGTTAATCCTAAAGCGATAACTATTGCTGAGGAAGTGTCAGGAATGCCAGGACTTGCCGCACCATTCAAGGAAGGCGGCTACGGTTTTGACTACCGTATGCAGATGAATGTACCTGACTACTGGATAAAGACTATGAAGGAGAGGAAGGACGAGGAATGGAAACCGTCTTCTATCTTCTGGGAACTTACCAACCGTCGTAAGGACGAGAAAACCGTTACTTACGCAGAAAGTCACGACCAAGCCCTCGTAGGCGACAAGACTATCGTGTTCCGACTCATTGATGCGGACATGTATTGGCACTTCAAGAAGGGTGACGAGAACTTCATGGTTCACCGTGGTATTGCGCTCCACAAGATGATTCGTCTCGTGACGGCTTCAACACTCAATGGCGCATATCTCAACTTCATGGGTAACGAGTGGGGACACCCTGAATGGATTGACTTCCCACGCGAAGGTAACGGCTGGAGTCACAAGTATGCACGCAGACAATGGAACCTCGTGGATAATCATGAGTTATGCTATCATTATCTCGGTGATTTTGATAAGGCTATGCTCGAAGTGTTAAAGTCAGAGAAGAATATAGAGAAGACACCTGTAACTGAGATTTGGCACAACGATGGTGACCAGATTCTTGCCTATACACGTGGTGACTTGCTATTCGTGTTCAACTTCAATCCTTCGCAGTCATTCACGGATTATGGCTTCCTCGTACCAGAAGGTTCATACGATGTCGTACTCAACACAGACAATAGCGACTTCGGAGGTAACAACCTTACTGATGATTCTGTACGCCACTTCACCATGCACGACCCTCTCTACGAGAAGGACAAGAATGGCTGGCTCAAGCTCTACATTCCTGCACGTTGTGCAATGGTGCTGAGGAAGAATAAGGAGTAAAGAATAGCTTATGGAGGCTTAAATTTTGAGATTATAAATTTGAAATTAAATAATGATTTATACTGTAAATAACGACAATATCAAGAAGACCGCAGGAGTCATAAGACTTGTCTGCGGAGTCTTGTTTGTATTATTCTGTTTCTTCTTTATCTATTGCATACAAGGAGAAATACTTGCAAAGGCGCAGTTTGTCTATTCTGAAGGACTTACGACTTATCACGACATTATGACACCTATCATAGTGTCTCTCGTTTTGCAGATAATACAGGGCGTTGTTTACGGTATGGCACGCCTGCCTCAAAAGTTCTATGCCTTGAGCTATTTCCCTTCGTTCCTTATACTTGCCATGCTTGCTGACTTCAACGAAGACAGGATAGAGCATTTCTACATGGGAACATGGGCATGGGTTACGCCACTATTATTACTATTGTACTTCATTGTTGCACAGGTCATAAGGAACATGTTTCAGGACAAGGTACAGGACAGACAGACTTTTGACTACATCATCACACCTAACTGCATTATCCTCATGATTATGACGCTCGGAACAGGATTGGTGTCAAACAACAATGATGTATTTCTTTACGAATTGAAGACAGAAAGGCTTGTGGCTGAAGGCAAATACGAGGATGCTGTTAATGTGGGCGAAAGGTCGCTGAAGAGTTCCAAGAAACTCACTCAGCTGCGCATGTACGCCCTTGCAAAGCAGGATTTGCTTGCTGAACGAATCTTCGACTTTCCACAGTATTATGGTACAGAAGGACTTCTTCCTACCTACGATACTACTCGAAACAAAAGGGTCTTACCGTCTGAGGTTTATTCATATATGGGTGTCATTCCCGGACGTGGTATCAAGAGTGTTGAGCAATTTCTCAACATCATCATGAATGGAGAGAAGAAACGCTCAAATGCGACTATCGACTATTATCTCTGTTTCCAACTCCTGAAAAAAGACCTCAAGGCATTCGAGACAGTCTTCTACGACAATTACAACCCAGAGAGTATGGACATTCCACGTGCCTATCAGGAAGCCTTGCTCCTGAAAGCTGAACAGGATGGTGACTCGCTCTCCTACATCCCACAGGAGACAAAGGAAAGATACAATGCATACAAGCTCGAGAAAGCCCAATATCTCTCAGAAAGAGCAAAGAGAAACAAGACACGCCAGTCCTTTGGGAACACCTACTGGTGGTACTATGAGAATTGACTTATAATGATATAATGAGTAATAGCCATTCGGAACTGAGTGGTACTTGTTATTCTTAACTACTCATTATACATTCCAAATTTAAATTAGAATTTATGCCTACCGAAAAAAGAACACCTTTTTTTGTTATATTATTACTATTTGCATCGTTCGCTGTAGTGTCATGTGACAATAATGTACGCCTGCTAAAGTCACTTGTAGAGACAGACAGCCTTATAATGAATGATGCTGACAGCGCAAAACACATACTTACATCCATACAGGAAGATGTCGCTACAGCAAATGACGATGTCAAGGCTTATTATAACCTGTTGAGCGTCAAAGTTGACGACAAACTCCTCATAAGACATGATGACGATTCTCTCATAAGATTCGCTACAGATTACTACGAAAAAACTGGAGATACTCGTCTTCCTGAAGCGTATTACTTTGCTGGACGAACATACTCAGATATGACATTGGGCGACAAGGCAATGTTCTATTTCTACAAGGCACTTGAAGACAGCGTCAATGTGTCAGATTACCGTCGTAGCCGTATATTTGCCCAGATGGGATATGTTCTCCTTCGTAACGAGCTTCCTGAGGAGGCAAAGAAGATGCATGAGTTGTCTTACTTTTACTGTAAAAAGATAAACGACACCCTTGCCATGAGGTACTGTCGTGAAGACATTCATACGATTGATTCTCTTATACAGGTGGGTGCATACGACACGTCCATGATGACAGAACGACTGCTTATACTACAAAGAATTAGCGACAAGGTCAAAATCAGTGCACTCAGGCGTGAAAACAAAGACCTCCATTCTGACAAGCAATCGGACGGAATCTACCTGTTCGCTATTGTTACATTCATCATAGTCATCGTTGCCTTCATAGCCGTGGTGACATACAGAAGAAGCAAAACCAATATCCCTACACAAAAGCAAGAACCGTTGCAGAGCAACAAATTCTATGATGAGGATATTGCAAGTATGATTGACAGCCATGTCAAGACAGACAAGATTCTGAAGGATTCAGAGTGGAAAATGATTGAGGAAAAGCTTCTTGCCGCATATCCCGACTTCAAGGAGAAACTCTATTCACGTATCAATCTTTCCGACACAGAATATCACATCTGTCTCCTGCTCAAACAGGATGTTTCGCCATCAAAAATAGCCAAGGTAATGTCTCTTGCTGTAAGTAGTGTTTCCCAGTCACGCCTCCGTATGCAACAAAAAGCGTTTAATGGGGAAGGAACTGCCAAGGATTGGGATAGATTTGTTCTTTCTCTATAAAATACTGGCAAACACAAGTGTACAAAGGTGTTGTAAAATTTCTGTGAACTGATATTTGAAAATGTGAAAAATTTGTCAACACATTTATACCATGTTTCTTGCCACATATAGTTACTTTTGTGCCATGATTTAACAAACAAACTTTTACACTATGAACAGACTTTTCACAATTTTCGCATTGGTGGCAATCATGCCACTATGCCATGCACGGACAGAAGACCCAAAAGGGGTGTATAAGATGACAGGTGTCGTAGGCAAGAATGGCGTTATCAATAATTCCATGGATCAGTATAAGGTATGTACTGACAGCATCACGCTAACGGTATTCTTCCGTTCCAAGTCTTCATTCAGCATTGTTGATAACGACAAACAAGTACTGAAATATACAGGTAAGGAACCTGATGCTGAGCATCCTGACAAGATACGAATTTTCGACAGTAATGCCGAGCGTTTCACCCTTCAATGGTTCAATAAAAGTTTCACCAATCACACGGTATTCTCCGAGGATGATTGGGTGACGGAATACTATGCTTCAGATGAATACTCAGAATCAGGAAAGGTGCTCTTTGATGCAATCACCAATTCTGCACCTGCTTACGACAAGGCAAACCCTTTGTATGGTCATTGGCACATTTATAATGAGCAGTTTGACGAGATACCTGACGCAAAGAAATTCCTCAAAGAAAACAAGAATTTCAACTATCCATATACGGGTAATGACATCTGTATCATCACACCTTCCCACTTTATCTATAGTGGAGGGCAGATTTCCGATTGCAAGTCAGACGGCAAGTCCTACTTTGACATTAACACAAAATGGGACATCCATTGGCTTTCAAAGGACATTCTTCTCGTTGCAAGAAAACGTAACCGAATAACAGATTACGAGTTATGGGCACGCATCACAGACGATGTGACTCCACTCAGTAGAAAAGCATCTTCAATCATTCACAGAAAAAAGTAATAGAGTATGAAAAATATAGTGCTAACATTATGGTTTTGTGCAATAGCTATATTTGGTTATGCTCAAAACACATATTCAGGATTCACACCATATACTTTTTCTCTTGACCACTTCGAGAATGCACAATGGAAAATGCTATTTGACATTGTAAAGTCGGAGAAACTCGATGGATATGTCTATGTTGTCTCCCCATCATTTTCTTATTATCATCAAGTCCTCGTGATAGGGGATAGTACCCTCACATATTTGACTCTTCCCCAATACACAGCAAAGAGGAAGAAAAACAATATCAAATACCTTAAAAATGAGATAAAGAGACTAAAGCAAGACATTAAAGCAGAGAAAAGAGGAAAGGTAAAAGACGAATATGGTAAATCTCATGAAGAAGAACTACATGAAACAGAACAGTTTCTCAAGAAATGTAAGGAATGTAGATTAAGCCCAAAGGTTCATTGCAAATTGGATGGCATGAGTGAGGTTAATGACCGCATAAACAGCCTTATAAATATAGCTGGAACAACGGCAAAACCATTTGAAAATACATTCATACGTGATGGTAAAAAATATTACAAAATCAAAGTTGATGGCACAAAGTATTTTATATTCCCAATAAAAAATAGGGGAAGAAAATTCTCGCAGTCCTTCACTACACATAGTCCTGGTTCAAACTCTCCAGCCGCTAATTTCGTCAATATAATGGGTAAAATCATGGAAATGGTAGAAAAAGGAGAAATAGAAACTTCAATGCTTTATCCAGAAATGAGGTGCTGTTATGAAGAGTTAATCCAATTCGTCCCAGAGAACTACCGCGAATACTACGAGAATGAATTAAAAAACATTTTTTGATGTAATCATATCTTTATACAATATTATCATTATAAAGAATAAAAAAGGAGTAAAATATGAAAAGAGTATTGCTTTTACTATACCTTTGCATATTGACTATGAGTGTGTTCGCACAACGCACACTTATATTCCCGTTTTATGATGATGTTGATTCACTTAGAGACACAAGATGGAAACGTGTGTTTGAGATAGCGAAATCGGAGAAGCAAGAAGGATATGTGTATATGGTTTCGCAATCATTCACAAGCTTCTATACCGCACTAATCATAAGCAACGGGAAACTGACTTTCCTCAGGATTCCGAGATTCACGGCAAAGGTAAAACAATTTCGTCAGAACAAGATTAGAAATGAAATAAAGGAGTTGAAACGAGGCATAAAAATTGCGAAGAAAGACAACTTGGACGGTAAGAACAACACCAAACTTCAATCTCTGGAAGTTATGCTTTCCAAGAAAGAAAAGGAGTTAAAGGAATGCAATGTGAAAGTACCGAAGATAGAACGCAAGACAATTACCAAAGTAGGAGAGGTAACAAGTTGGCTGAACAATCTAATATTCTTGGCTGGAATGACTGTTGATGAGGATTTTGAGGACTTGGTATTAGACGGAACCAGTTATTATTTTATTCCTACAAAAGGCTTTTCTCCAATGTCCTTTTATGCGCATAGTCCTAAGGACGGCACTCCTGCATCTCATTTTGTCAACATAGTGGGACGAGTAATGGAAATGATTGCAACAACAGGACAAATTGATGAATCTGAACTTTATCCAGAAATAAAGAAATGTTATAAGGAGTTGCTTACATTCCCTCAAAACAATAGCGCATTAAGAATATATTACTTAAATACCTTTGACAATAAATAACATTAGTCACGAATGACAACTGACGGGAGAGGAGGCGTTTTTACTCTTCTTCCGTCTTGCTTTCGCTCTCGGCAGGCTTGGTAAAGAGGAGGGCACGTTCACGTTGCTCGGCAACCTTAACCCATTCTTCGGGAACAAATCGCCAATGTTTTTTCGCCATAGGAATAATAGTATGCTTCTCCTTGATGTACTCCATAAGATAATAACGAATATCCTTGTCAGTACTGCACACCACACGCTTATCTATCTCTTCTTTGGTGAGACCTGCTCCCTTGGTAAGAAGTTCGCCACCACCATTTGATCTGTAAGCTGTCATGGCTACCTTGTACATGCGGTTCATGTCGAAAGGTGTGCCGTCATCCATACACTTTATGGTAATGCGTTCGCCATCGCCCTTGCGAACATCTACTTCATATTGAATACCAGAAGCAGAATCGAAGTTGAAGATGAAGTTCTTGAAACCTATACGGTTCGGATTACTCTTCATTGGACCAATCTGAAGGAATGGGTCATCGGCTGATGTCATCTGACATACCCATGCTCCATAACTCATCTCAAGATAGTTCTTTATCTCCTTGCCACTAAGCATGAGAGTGTAGAGGTGATCTTCAAAACGGTAAAGGTTGAACAGGTTGTTAACCTTCACTTCACCAGGTTCTATACTGGCGGAGAAGAACAAAGGTGCTGCAAATGAAATGTCTGCACCAGAAATGTGCAACTGGAGTTCCTGAATAAGGTCGATGTAAGACGAAGAACCGAAATATGCATCACTCACATCTACACCATTGACGAACTTGCCAATCTTTTCGGAGGAGAACACACGTATGTTCTTGAAGTCATAATGGAACATCTTCTTGAACTCGTTGGTATGAAGATTGCTTAGCGTGCCTATATAGTGAAGCTGACAAGAGCTTTCGTGCCTTATCACTTCACCCGATGAATTAAGCGAGAACTCAAGGTTTACCTCGGCAACACTATTGGCGTAGCAACCAGGATTAACACAAAGGACACTCTTGCCACATGGCGCCTCCACTTCCTCCATATTGCTTGCGTGGTCATGTCCATAGAGTATAAGGTCAAAACCGTCAACATTAGCAGCGGTGTCACGAGTGGCATTCTCCTTGTATTCAGGAGTGTCAATGCCATCATCCATACCTGAATGGAAAAGTCCTACGATAAAGTCAGGTTCTTCCACCTCCTTTACGTGTGCAATCCATTTTCTTGCACTCGTCTTGATATCCTCAAATCTCATGTCCTTCCACACGTCACTTGGAATCCAATGAGGTATGGCAGGAGTAACGAAACCTATGATGGCAATCTTAACGCCACTACGACGGATGATGGTGTAAGGTTCAAAATAGGGAAGGCCTGTCTCCACGTCTATGGCATTGGCACCAAGAATAGGGAAGTTACAGTCACTCACAAATTTGTCGAACACCTCATGTCCTGTCTCTATGTCGTGATTACCTATCACGCCTACGTCATAACCGATGAAGTTCATCATGTCAGCAACACGATGACGCTTGGATGGGTCATTCACGTAGTTGAAATAGTATGATGTTGGTTCACCCTGAATGATGTCGCCACCATCAATGAGGATTGTTCCTACGGGATTCTTTTTGCAAAGCTGAGCCACAAAACCATGAACACGCTGAAGACTTCCTTTGCCCCAGCGTTCATGTCTGAAATCATACGGAAAATAGTTTCCATGTATGTCAGTAGTGAATATTATGGTTAGTTTACGAGTTTCCGTGGGATGTGAGTTTTTAAGTTTGTAAGTTCTTAAGTTTATGAGTTCTTAAGTTTTTCGTTTCTTACGTTCTATGGAAACTATAAAATATAGAATGACTATATTTTATGAAAATAATAGAGGCTCCAGACAATATAGAAAATACTATAAAACTCCAGAGCCTCTAAAATAACTCTTAATTATGATTAGTTCGCAGCCTCAAATTCCTTGAGGAAACGAACGTCGTTCTCAGAGAAAAGTCGGAGGTCCTTAACCTGATACTTGAGGTTTGTGATACGCTCGATACCCATACCGAAGGCATAACCCTTATACTTTGTAGAGTCGATACCGTTAAGCTCAAGTACGTTTGGATGAACCATACCGCAACCAAGAATCTCAAGCCATCCGCTGCCCTTACACATAGAACACCCCTCACCCTTACAGAGTGTACAGCTTACGTCCATCTCAGCACTTGGCTCTGTGAATGGGAAGTAAGAAGGACGAAGACGAATCTTTGTGTCCTCACCGAACATCTCACGTGCAAAGAGGAGAAGTACCTGCTTGAGGTCTGTAAAGCTTACGTTCTCGTCAACATAGAGTCCTTCTACCTGGTGGAAGAAGCAATGAGCACGTGCACTTACTGCCTCGTTACGATAAACACGTCCTGGGCAGATGATACGGAGTGGTGGTTGCTGCTTCTCCATCACACGGCTCTGTACAGAACTTGTGTGAGTACGGAGGATGATATCAGGATGAGCCTCCACGAAGAATGTGTCCTGCATATCACGTGCTGGATGATCTTCTGCAAAGTTCATTGCAGAGAATACGTGCCAGTCGTCTTCAACCTCAGGTCCCTCAGCGAGAGAGAATCCAAGACGAGAGAATATATCGATGATTTCGTTCTTGACAATAGTGAGAGGGTGGCGTGTACCGAGTGCTACAGGATATGCTGTACGTGTGATATCGATACCACAGTCAGTATCAGTAGTTTCAAAAGAGGCACGAAGAGCATTGAGTTTCTCTGTTGCCTTGTTCTTGAGTTCGTTGATTTTTACACCAATCTCCTTCTTCTGCTCAGCAGGTACATTACGGAAGTCTGCCATCAAGGCTGTAATAGCACCTTTTTTGCTGAGATACTTGATGCGCAAAGCCTCAATCTCGTCAGCATTGTTTGCAACAAGACTGTCAACTTCTGCAATCAAACTATTTATTTTTTCTAACATAATTACTTATAATTACAGTTGCTTTTTTTACATTTTCACGCAAAGATAACGCTTTTTTTTTGTATTTTGGTATAAGATATAAAATTATAGTGTAAATTTGCGCAAAAATCGTCAGCCATGAACTTCAAAGCGTGTTTTTGAACCTTACTGACAACTATTTTTAGGATGAACAAAGCTTTTCTTAAGGCACTATTCACGACAAGTATTGTCCTATGTGCCTGCAACAATGGAGGACAGACATCATCTGACGAAACATCAAGTGAGTCTAACGATTCTACGGAAGCAAAGCTTGACACTCTTCACTTGTTTGAAGAAGTCGAGCCTCCTGTTTCTGCGGATGAATTGTTTGTTGACTTCTTCTTCAATTTTGCTGCTGACATCAAGTATCAAAGTCAGCGAATCAAGTTTCCTCTACCTATGAAGGATCATGACGTCCAACTCGACATTACCCGTGATGACTGGCACCGTTTCAACCGTTTCAAGGCACAGGAATTTTACTCGGTAATATACGAACGCGAGAACGACCTCGATCTGCAAAACGACACATCCTTGTCAAATGTTAGCGTGCAATGGATTGATCTCAAGGACGAATACATAGAGGAGTTCAACTTCCGACGTATCAATGGCAAATGGATGTTGACGGACATCGTGAAGGAGGATATGAAGGATTCGCCTAACGGCTCATTTCTCAAGTTCTACTCACAGTTTGTTTCCGACTCGACATATCAGCGTGAAGCCATCGAGACACCTCTCAAATTTATAACGCAGCAGGATGACCCTGACGAGCCAACACTGACGGAAGAACTCAGCGCAGACGAATGGTTCGGTATGCAATCGGACATGCCTATCATAAGCGATGTCATAGCCAATATAGACTTCGGTCAGACGTGCATCAGCCAAAACCGCAAAAAGATTCTCGTTGAAGGTGTAAGCAACGGTCTTTGCATCAAGTTCAAGTTTGACAAGATTGGTTCACAATGGAGACTTTACGAGGTGGAAAACTGATGGATAATGAGTAAAATAAATCATAAATTAGTAATAACCATGCGGATGATGTATAAAACAAAAAAACAAAAATACGTTCCTCATTTTATTAATTTATCATTAACTAATTACTCATTGCTCATTACTAATTACAAATTACTCATTATTAACAGATGAACAACTATTCTCTATTAAATCATAACACGTTTGGCATGAATGTTCGTGCCAAGCGTTTTTTTGAATATAACTCTGTGCAAGAATTGCAGGAATTACTCAAGACGATTCCTGCAGACGAGCCGATACTTCACATTGGAGGAGGCAGCAATCTCCTCTTTACAGGCGACTATGAAGGAACAGTGATCCACTCCACGATAAAAGACATAAGCATTACCGACGAGACGGACGACAGCATCCTCGTAAGGGTTGGCTCTGGTGTCGTCTGGGACGATTTCGTGGCTTATTGCTGCGAACACAACTGGGGTGGGGTAGAGAACCTATCGCTCATTCCTGGTGAGGTGGGAGCAAGTGCCGTACAGAACATTGGAGCTTACGGCTCTGAGGCAAAGGACACGATTGTGCTCGTGGAAGCCGTGGAACTTCGTAGCGGACAACAGAGGGTGCTCGGAAATGCGGAATGCAACTATGCCTACCGCCAGAGCATATTCAAGCAGGAGTTGAAGGGCAAGTACGCCATAACATACGTTACTTATAAGCTTAGCAAGAAACCTGAGCTAAAGCTTGACTACGGCAACATTCGCTCCGTACTCCAAGGCAAGGAGAACATAAGCATAAGCGACGTTCGCCAAGCCATCATAGACATCCGCAACGCCAAGCTTCCCGATCCAAGCGTTCAAGGCAACGCAGGCAGTTTCTTCATGAATCCTGTGGTAAGTAGGGAAAAGTTCCTCTCCATACAGAAGGATTACCCACAGATGCCATTCTATGAGGTGGAAGACGGCGTGAAGATTCCAGCAGGATGGA
>ODAI012541098.1_pt1 | contig 26578 bp, 14 predicted proteins | sample 1539321 | NCBI WGS metagenome assembly ODAI01 (sample SAMN02144231, study PRJEB22623) | gut metagenome | biome: sheep rumen | host: Ovis aries | place: New Zealand
GATGTCACCCTGGTCTATGTGAATGACAAGAATAGTTCGGGAGTAACACTCGACCGTTACCTCAGCCTTAACATGACTATGGAGGCCGGATGGACGACCAAAGAACTGGAGAATTTTGTTGGAGAAGTCAATGATAAACTAAAAGAACTCAAGGGTGAGTTTGACAAGTTCTCGAGCGATATCAAAGGTTTGAGCACTGATCCAAAGACCGCTATGCAAGGTCTTAAACGACTCTCGGGCAAGGATAGTGATAATCCACCCGATTATAATGCACTCGATAATCTTTCTGAAGAAGACTCTGGCGAAACAGTGAAATCTGATTCGAAAACAGATAAAGAGCGCGAAGACCTCGGCTTGACAGCCATGCGTACCAAGGTTCAGCTTGAATTCATGGTGACATGGGTGAAGAACAAAACAATGAACACCACTCCCAAGTGGCACCTTTATCTTGGCGAACCCACTCCTGACAAGCGATGCACCTTCACCTACATCGACTTTGACTCCAAGATATGCAGCGCGCACATTGGCGCCGACGGTTACATCTGTGTGGGCAACGAACTTCCCAACAACGGAGAATTGCCTCCTATACCTGACAAAATATCGAAGTTCCTGTCTGGGCACAAGTATTCCAACGCGGACATGGGTGCTGATGAAGCCAAAGTGGCTCGCTCACGAATGTCTGTAGTAAAGGGCATGCTCAATCCTGGCAATATCAATGGCGGCGTGATGGTGGGTGCCTCGGCATGGGGTGACATCTCCATCGACCTCGGACTTCTGAAGGGTAGCCTGGGCGCTACCGCAGGTTTCGACGCTGCACTTGTAAACTATGGTAATTCGGCCTTCTGTATGAACAACGGTTCAACTATGGGTTACAAGGGGTGGTACGCCACCGGTCAGCTTTATGCCTATCTCTGGGCTAACCTTGGTGTGCATATCGATCTCGGTGCACTCTATGAAGGAGATATCTGGTTCTTCGATGCTGGCATCGGAGGTGTGCTCGAAGTGGGTCTTCCCCATCCCTCATGGGTGGAAGGACAGGCCCGTATCAAGATGGAATTCCTTGGCGGATTGTTTAAAGTCAACAAGAAATTCCACTTCTCAGCCGGCGACCACTGCATTCCTTTCCGTGGCAATGCTCTCGACGGTTTCTCACTATTCTCAGGTGTAAATATGGGCAGCGACAGCCTCTATCAGGCTCTCTGCCGTCCGGAGTTTGCCATCTCCAAGGGTGATGTGAGCAAGATGATTGTCTCAACCAATGCCTCTCTTGGTAGCCACTACCGCCTCATCGACCCAACTTATGTTGTGGAAATGGCCAAGAATCATTTCGGATTGGAAGAGTCTGAAATCACAGACGAGATACGTGACTCTCTCAGTCTCCAGGCCTCACGCACCTATGTGTTTGACCTTGAAAAGAGAACCAATGATTATGGAAAACTGGGCGTGCGACTTGTTGATCTGGGAAAAGAACCTACCAATATATTGAAAAGAAACCCAAACGTTACGGAGGAACAGTTCTATAAGGAATGTTCTCAAAATTTGAATCCTGATTGGCGAAAGAATAAACCTCCATACGATAACATGCTTGCCGCTGTTGCCTCAAGATACTATAAGAGGGAGAACACCATCTATGACGGGAGTTGCAAGATGAGCAGCTATAATATCAACGACATTATTGAGGGTGAAATCATCAAAGAGAATACCGTCAGCAGGATGACACATTTGTTGGTTCGTGAAGTTGTTAATGGAGCAACAGGAAATACCATTCCAGCCAATGGCATTGGTACTTTTGTTGACTATGTTTATGTCAGCGCCATTAGTGATGGAAATTCCATCATTGAGAAGACGGTGAACTTCCGTGAGGACAAAGGACAGAACTTCCATCTCTGCGACATGGATGTGGAGAAGGGACACAGCTATGCTTTGATTTTAACTGGTACTGCCTATGAGATCAACAATGGCGAGAGGATGTGGTGTGAATATGTTCGCTCGAAGAACGATAAAATGGAGACGATTCCCATGAAATGGAATCAGGAGAAAATATGGTTCTTCCGTGTGAAAGATGATGATGAGGACATGATCAACAAATATGAACTCAGTACTCTCGAGCCATATGTCGCCTTGGCCTATCCGTCGGTTGATGGTGTCAAGGTGCAGAATGACAGCACAACTGCATTCACTGCTTACTACAACGATATCAAATATCCGAATATCGCACTCAACCGTGACCTGACCAATGACATACGTCAGAATGAACTGAAGTGGACGCTCACGGCATATCAAACAGAGGATTTTGAGACAAACCCGGAGCATAAGCCTATAAGAGTGCAGACGAGGAATGTCAAATATCTCACCAATCCCGCAAGTTCGAATTCCGACCTAAATAAGCCAGCCGACTATGTAAATATCGTGCCGGAAAGTTGGTTTAATGATATTAAGGAATTCAACAATCTCATCGACCAGCAAGGAAAGAATTATGATTTCAGCAATGAACTCTATCATCTGCAACTTGGCTATACCTACAAAGCGCCTCAGAGAAACGCTGATGGTTCGTTGAAAAGACACAATGGGCAATCTTGGGCAGCCGTACTTGAAACAGATAGAGACACTACAGTGTATTTGGTCGATCTATGGATGACAGCTGCTCCGCATCGTGTGAATATCAACGGGTCAACGAAAACAGACTCATGGCTCGAATCCACCTCTCCTGAACTTACGGGTGATCTATTGGATTATGTCGAGCCATTTGTGGGAGTAAGTCCTTCAAACTATACCGTTTTGGATTATGATGGAATGAACGGTCTGACAGATGATGCCATTGTGTTCAATAACTTGAAATACAACAGTACTCCCATGCGCCTCCTTGACCCGTGGCTCTATCTTGCCTACCTTTCAAAGTGGACTTTCGTGGGCGACCATGTCATCAACAGCTATGCCTTTGATAATGTTCCCACTCTATTCGCTTCGGAGTCGCTCATTTACGACTACAACAGCTCGGTCATCAACAGCGACTTCATCAAGGGCGATTATTCCAAATCGCTGTGGGAATTGCGCAATGACATGTTCAACACATGGAATGATTGGCATTATAATAATGCAAAGCAGCCCGAGTGGCCTTTGCCCTCTACGCTGAAAACCATTGGTGGCATAACTGCGGCCAACCAGAATGGAAGGGTGTCAACATTCAAACCACTCAACTTGAGGCTCAACCAACCCAGAGCTTTGGCTTACTCCGACTTGTTGTGGAATTTCGATGCACCGTATGTGGTTGCTTCGCATATGAGCGCAGATTTGAAGGAACAGGCCCGGACATTATACGATTATTTCGCAGAGAGCTGGTCTCTTGGATGGGGTCCTACTATGGCTTTATTATTTGATCAAAAGGTGCAGGCGTTCAACAATCTGCATCGGGGTCACTATCTGGAATATACCTATCGTGGCGTGACCGCCAAGGTGCCTTATTATCAGCTGCCGCTCATATTCGGTGGATGCTTCTCCAATGAGGGCATTTTAGATACAGAGGTTTCTGCGGCAGGCAATAGGACATTCTACAAATCCATAGGATTGTCAGATGATGTCAAGGAATTTGGTCGCTGGAACAGCGCCAATTCCAGTCTTTTGTTCTTCCGCTTGATTGGAAACGAGGCACAACCGAAGTACAACAATCAACCTATCAAGAGTTTCCGCCGAAACAACTGGCTGTCGAACTACCAGTCCTATCCATATCCCGATTCTGATAAGGAAAAGCGCTTGCAGGTGGAATATGACGAGTTTAACATCCAAAAAGCAAGGAGTAGTGTGTTCCGATTCTACGCACATGCTTACAGAGTGGATTCCTACAACATGAGCACTGGTGAATACGTGATGCTCAATCGTGGTGCATATCCTCATGAAGATCAATTCAATATGGGTAAAGATGGCATTCCCGATGAATGGACTGATGCTCTTGGAATGGTTGGAGAAGAGATGAATCCAAACCTTGAAGAGAAATACACCTATGCCATTTGGACTGAGAGCGACAAGACGCTGACGCTGCTCTATTCCGACCAGATTTATGAAAGAGATGGTATGTATGGAGGCAAGACTATCACAGATGTATGGCGTGGTGACAATTTCATGCGTGCGGACAGGCATAAGAACATCCGGGAAGCCGCAGAGACGGTTGTCATTGATTGGTCGATGCGTGATGCGACATTCACGGATTTGAGCTACTGGTTTAAAGATTTCAAAAAAGTAAAAGAGATCTGGGGCTTTGAGTATCTCAATTGGGAATATGTGACCAATGTGTCTCACATGTTTGAAAATTGTGAGTTGCTCACTAAGTTAAATCTCAGCACCATGAAGGAAACATCGTGGAATATCACTGATATGTCGAGCATGTTTGAAAACTGCAAATCCTTGAAAGACCTCAGTGTATGGTTCTTCAATACACAGAAGGTGGTGGACATGTCAAGGATGTTCAAGGGGTGTGAAAAAGTGGAAGATCTTCCACTTAGTAACTTCACATCTGAGAATCTTCTCAACACCAAAGAGATGTTTGCTGGTTGCAAGAATCTGAAAAAAGTATACATATACTTTGAAGGCAAATCGATAAAGGATTGTTCGCAGATGTTCGCTGGCTGTCCCAATCTTGTTTACTTGGATATAGAGGATTTCGCTCCGGAGCAAGTTGATGATTGCACGAGTATGTTCACTGATGTCACATCTGATTTGCAGATTCATATCTCTTATTATCTCCCCTGTGATATTCAGGCACAAATCCCATCTATTGGCTCCTATATGAAATATACGACTCAAGCCATTGATGTTTCTTCCAATGTGAAGGTGAAGAATCATCCGATGCAGGCGCTCTATTGCAAGAATAATAGCGGTGAGTATGAACTTCATTTCATCAAGGACAGAATCCAATACGAGAAGGGAGACACCTATCGTTATAGTCATTCTTATCTATCTCATGGACTACCAGTGATAGAAAACCAGAATTTGACAGTAGAGGAGGCATGGCGCTTTGATGACTTTAAAGACACAAGAGTTATCTCGACACGACATGGAGAGAGACACTGGGATCCCAATAAGAACAAGTTTGAAGGTGATTTCTTCATGACCAGTCAAGTTTCCAGTACGAATAACAGCATTCCATGGGAGGACGTGAAGGCAACGATCAAGCGTGTCGTCTTTGAAGAATCCTTTGCAAGCGAGTCTTCCCAATGCAAGTTGGATAGGTTTATGTCAACGCGAAAGTGGTTCTCTGGATGCAGCAACCTTGTGTCTATCTCAGGCTTGGAATACCTTATCACTGAGTATGTACAGGATATGAAGGAAATGTTTGCAGGATGCAAGAATCTCCAGGATTTCACCATCTTCGAATATACCAGCAATGTCACCGACATGGAGGGTATGTTCAAAGATTGTCAAAGTCTCACTACGCTTGATTTGAGTTCATGGCTCACATGGAAGGTAGAAGACATGTCAAATATGTTCAGCCAGTGTCGCTCGCTGCGGGAGTTGAATCTTGAGAGATGGAATACGACTGCCCTTAAGTCATGTGGCTCAATGTTCTATCAAGTGCCTAAGACGTGCTATATAAGAATCTGCAACTCAATCGGCAGCAAGATTTATACTGCTCAGTTGGACAAGACTAATTATCCTTATCTTGAAGTGAGCAATTGCACGTCACGTAAGCCTTTACGTGAGCATACACACGATTTTACTTCAAAATTAGGTGTGGCACAGGTCATTTGGACTGCAGACGATAATACATTGACCTTTACCAAAGGTGGTGGAAAGAAAGTGGGTGATGACTTCAATGGCCATACCGTGACGGGTGTCTGGAGCAGTGAGGAAGTGACCAATTCACCAGAGAATGAAGCTCCAGGATGGACCAAGACCATTACCCGTGACAACAAAATGGAAGCCGTAGGAGGTTCTGCATACGGGAAGGCGGTCAAGGTTGTCATCGACGAGTCGTTCAGCAGTGTGCAGCCTCACTCCACAAGCTATTGGTTCCAGTTGGGTTCGCAGATGAAGACAATAGAAGGACTTCAATACCTTAACACGTCAGAAGTGGAGTCGATGAACAGGATGTTCGCCACTTGTGGCACGACTCTTCTGAGAGACATGAACTTCAATACCTCGAAGGTGAAGTCAATGGAAGGCATGTTTGCCGATTGCAGGGTATCATATCTCAATGACATCACAAGCTTTAACACAGACAATGTGACGAATATGGCCAACATGTTCAATGGGTGTAATAATCTCCAGTCTTTGGACCTCAGTAACTTCAAAACCCAACATGTAACGGACATGACAGGTATGTTCAGAAATTGCAACTTTGTGAAGGAGCTTGACCTCTTGAGCTTTGACCTGTCGAACGTCAGAGAAATCAGCTATATGTTTAATGGATGTACGATACTGAAGACGATGCATATAAAGGACTTCGATTTGACTTCAAATGCAGTCAAGAATTCTATGTATGTGTTCAACGGTCTTAGTGAATGCAGAGTCTATGTCCATAAGACTGAGGAAGAGTGTCCAAATTTGAGGTATGACTTCTCGAGAATGGGCTTTAGCAGCGAGACGGGAGAGATAGCATTCTTTGCTCCACAGGTCATTTGGACAGAGGACAACCATACTCTGACATTCGTCAGTTCTCTAAGCGGTGTTATATACACACCGGGAGACAACTACAATGGACAGACTGTGACGGCTGTATGGAGTGGCTCCGACGTCCTTAACACGCCGGTGAATAACGGCAAGGTGCCATGGACGGATACAGTGAAAGACAAGCTGTCAACGGTGGTCTTCGACCAGTCATTCAGCGATGTAAGGCCCAAGAGCACGGCTTATTGGTTCGCACAGGAAAAACCGGAACCTATCACGTTCGATCCTTCAAAGCCGCATTCAGAGTCGCATGGCGTCATATCCGGTCTCAAGAGATCGCTAAGTAAAATCGATGGATTGGAATACTTGAACACGTCAGAGGTGACAGACATGACAAGAATGTTCAACTATTGCAGAGACCTTTCCGACCTTGACTTGAGTCATTTCAATACGGAGAAAGTAACCTCTATGTATGAAATGTTTGCTGGTTATTATAGCTGGAGAACGTTGAATTTTGCAAGTTTCAACACCTCCAATGTCACCAACATGGAAGGTATGTTCTGCGAGTTCAAAGTAGAGACTCTTGATATCTCTAATTTCAACACCAACAAGGTGACCGATGCCAACAGGATGTTCATGTCTTCCACCATCACCAACCTCACGGTTGGCCCCGACTTCCAGTTCAAGAACATGACGACTAAGGCCCAAGATGCTTTCTTGAATGTGAAAAACATGAAGGTGAGCTATGACCCGAAGTCAACCACAGACAATTCCGTGGCCATAAATGTCGAAAATGCCATGGTCAACAAGCTTGGTTTCATCGACGGCACCAATGGTCAATTGAGACTCGACTTAAGCGATAAGCCTCAGGTGATTTGGACAGAAAGCAACAAGACGCTTACTTTCTTCTATGGCGGAAAAGTTTATGTAGGTGATACGTTCAATGGATACACGGTGACAAATGTGTGGAGTGACGCTCAAGTGACCAATTCTTCACAGACAGGCAAACCAGACTGGGCCATGACAGTATCCCAAAAAATTGCCCGTAAAACTATTATTGTGCCGGCAGAAGGATCCGTTTGGGGCGCAGTGACCAAGGTCGTTATCGACGAATCGTTTAGTTTGGTGAAGCCAAATAGCACAAGAAGTTGGTTCGACCTTAATAATCAGTTGACGACAATCAGTGGGTTAGAAAACTTGAACACAGAAAATGTGGAGACGATGGATTACATGTTTAGTGGATATGGTGGCGCGTCTTTGAATGTTTCGAATCTGAACACCTCCAAGGTGAAATCGATGCGTTTGATGTTTTCTAATTCTTCCTTGACAAACCTCGACCTCAGCAATTTCGGCACGAGTAATGTGACAGATATGTCGAATATGTTTGCAAATTGTGCTGAGCTTCAAACGCTGACGTTCAGTGATAAATTTAAGACACAAAAGGTAACAAGTATGTCAGGGCTGTTTAGTGGTTGTAATAAAATTAATAACCTTGACATCACGAGTTTCGACATGACAAATGTTACAAATGTTGACTATATGTTCGAAAATTGTACAGGACTTAAGAACATGAAGATGCTATACTTCAATGTCGGTTCAAATGTCAACGGTATCAACGTATTCAGAAATGTTACAGGCCTGACCGTGAAAGTGGATTTAAGAGAGGAAGAATGTACCAATTTGAAATCCACTCTCAGTAAATTAGGTTTCACCAGTACCACAGGAACTATAGAATTTAAAAAAGTTGAGCTTCGTCCATTTAACCCCAGATTTTAAAGAATAGTATTATAATTAGCACATGAAATACAAGTCAATCATAGCAATCCTGGCGATATCTGCCGCCTGCTTAACAGCAGGCGCGCAGACACCCGGCACCACGGGCGTCGCGTCAGCACCTCAGGAAGCAGTGGTAAGGCATAGGACAGAACCCCTTATCACCACAAAGATCAAACTGCTCACACGCACCTACGGTGACAGCATTGTGCTGCGCTGGGCTGCGGAGGATTTCGTGTCGTGGAAATACCTCTGCGTATATGGCGTCAACGTGCTGCGTGTGCAGCGCGACGGTCGGCCCGGACTGAATATCGACACGTTGGCATACGGGTTGAAACCACTCTCGTTGGAGCAGTTCCGAAAGAAATATCCCGACTCCGACTCGTTGGCACTCGTGCCGCAAGGAGTGCTCTACGGTAGGGCTACGAACTACAAATTCGCAAAGCCGGGTACCATGGAGCGTTCGTTGGAAGACAACTCGGAACAGGACATAGCCTATGGTTTCGCTATGGTGGTGGCAGAATGGCGCAAAGATCTGGCGGAGGCTATGGCGGTGAGGTTTACAGACCGAAATGTGACGCCCGGGGCAACCTATGATTACTATATCCAGCCCACGCGCTGGGACAATGGCGGAAAACTGATCTTCGAGCCAGGTGTGGCAGAGAAAGTGGTGAATATGCCATATACGCCAGTGACCTTCGACCCTGTGGTGATTGACTCGCTAACCTCGCCCTATCATGTCAGCATCGGATGGTGGGACCATGAGCATTCGAGCTACGAGATAGAACGGCGCATGCTGAGCAACTCCAAAGGGGTGGCGGTGAACGGACCATGGCAGCGGGTAACCGAAAAGCCCTACATCTCGATGGTGGAACAACCCGAAGGTGAGGACTATTGCCTGCTGGGTGACTCGGTGGCGGAGAACGGCGTCTATGAGTACCGCATCATGGGATATGATGCCTTTGCCGACCTCTGCGCGCCCACCAAGCCGCATCGTGTGGTGGTGAGGGACATCCAACCGCCGTCGGCCCCCAATTTGAAGAACATCATAATTGAAAGGCCAGACAACAACGACCCGATGGCAAAGGTGATTGCACACTTCGTATGGGAAAAGGAAGAGATAGAGCCTGACTTTGTGGGCTACTGCATCAACTACAGCAGCACACGCATCACAGGCAAAGAATGGAAACTGCTCAATGATGACATGATAGCGCCCACGGCCACGACATACGCTGCTGATGTGACAGGACTGACGACAGGCATGGTGTGTCTCTCGGCGTACGACGATTCGGGTAACGAGAGCCGTTCGTTTGTGCAGTTGATAGAATTGCGTGACTATAAGGCTCCCGACGCACCCGACTCGCTGCGGGTGACCATTCTGTTGCCGGAAATGGATTCGCTTGTTACGAAAAATGACAAATGGGCGTACGCCATTCTGAACTGGAATCCGTGCCCTGACGACGACATCGACTACTACGATATTTCGGTGGCCAACGATACGACGCACACGTTCATCATCCGTAACCAAGGTGGTATCCGTGGCACGGAGTTCATCGACTCCATGGCGCTCAATGTCAACCAAAAATACATTTACTACAAGGTGAGGGCTGTGGATTACTCGACAAACATCGGTCCATGGAGCCATTGGATAGAGGTGGAGCGACCGCATCTCTCACCACCGACAGTGCCGCACCTTGACACCTCGAGCCACAACGACAAGGACGGCATGCACATGGAGTGGATTGTGGGTACGGACGCAGACATGAAATACCATGTGGCCTACCGCCGTGTGGGAGAGAAAGGCGACTGGCAGGTAATAGGTCGTTATGATCACGACTCTCTGGTGACACAAAACTACCGCATCATCCTCGATGACAATCCTCCGTTTGACCGCGAGCAGCGATACTATTACTGTGTGGAGTCACACAACTCATCGCCGTTCACCGCGCGCAGCCTCGCCGTGAGCTGGCTGCACCGTGGACCGAAGGTGTGGGAGGTGCCCATCACCCTTGCTGGCGACTACTTCAAGAAGGACGGACATACACGTCTGGTGTGGGAGATTGGCAAGCTGCCTTTCGAAGGTGACTACTACTACTGCATCTACCGGAAAGGACCAGGGGAGAACACGTTCCACTTCGTGCTGAGTGTGCCTAAGAACTCCCAGGAATACACCGACCGGATACTCCAAAAAGGAGAAAGTGCTGACTACTACGTGATGATCCAGTGGCGCGACGGCCGTCAAAGTACCCCGTCGAACACCATCACCGTTACCCGCCCTAAAGACTAGTCTCTCGCCCCCGAGGGGGAGTGGTCAGGCAAGGGTAAATCAACACCCCATCCTTCTCCCTCAGGGAGAGGTCAGGTGAGGGGAAAATGGGCAAAATGAATAAAACTGAGTAATACTATTCCTATGAAGATAAACATAAGAAACTGCATTCTATGCCTCGCAATCATGGCGCTCACCACGTCATGCGGTGACTTCTGGGACGGAGGCGACCCCGTCCAGGCACGGGAAATGAGATTGCCCAGGAAGGTGATCAACATCATGGTAGGTGACAGATACCAGATACCGGTGGAGTTTGCACCCGAAGACATCACCAACGAAGAGGTGTGGTGGCAAACGGGCAATGAGGAGGTGGCGACCATGGATGACGACTATGTGGTGGGGGTGAGCGAGGGTCTGACTAAGGCCTACGCCTTGAGTGTCAGCGACCGACTGCAGGACTCCTGTCTTGTGAATGTCTTCCCTGGCAGTTACTTCAATCCCAACGAGTACCCCTACGACATGGTGATCTACGCCGATGTGACCATCCACGGCCACAAATACACAGCAGAGGACGAGGATTCGCTCATCATCGCCGCATATTGCGAACGAGACTTACGCGGTATTGGAAAGATGCGTACCACCCATGGGAAACCATACATGGAAATCCGCATCTGGAGCCCCTTCGAATATGGCGACTGGATTGACCTTATGTGCATCTACCGTGGGCAAGCCTTGATTGAACTGTTCTCTGGGCAGATCCAGTTTGATGGCGAGGCTCATGGCACTCTCTCCAATCTTGTGCAACTTGTCATTGACAAGAACTCTAGGGAATATCATTTCGGTTATCGTTTTTATAACATAGAAACGGAAGAGTAAACACCTCAGAAATATTATAGTAGTGAGGCTTCTCTGCTCCTATCGTCCAAAAAGAGATATTAGACTTTATCAAATAATGTAACATCATGAAGACAAATAGAATTGCATTTTTTGTCATTTTCGCTATTGTTATGACTTTTTTCGTGTCGTGCACGTTGTTTATAGATGACGAATTTGGGGATAGTTCCAGTGTGAAAGAAACATACGGAAACCTTCCCTCTTATTCAGGGCCTGGGTATGACTCACCTATTACTTATGAAGATGAGTATACAAAAGCTACTTGTCAAATGAAGAAAAGCACAATGAATCTTAAAGATGATAGTGAGCTGTTCAAGCATATCATTGGGACAGAAGAATATGGAAGTTTACATTCAACCTTTTTTGATGATACTACACCAGTCAACCTTTTCCCAAAAGTGGGACAGGTTGTTATTTGCTCAAATCTTGATAAATACAAATATGGGCTCTGCGATGAGGTCATTTCGGTTGATAAAAAGGATGGAAAATATGAAATGGTAAGTATTCATACAGATTCGAGGAATGCATTTGAGCAACTTGATATAGATATCACACCTCCTCTTGGTACACTATTCACTGAATATGAGATTCTTGACGAGAATGATAGTGTATTGATGACGGTGAAAGAAGATAATATCACAGAAACCTCTGCCAATGAAAGTACAAGAAACCGAATTAGAAAAATAGATGATGTGCAAGAATTGAATTGGGGATTTGACGCAATTAACACTATTTTGCATAATGCATGGGATGCATTGCATGGAGGAAAGAAATTTTCAGATAAGGGAGAACCGATAACTTTTGATTTGAAAGGGCATATTAAGGGGAAATTTAAATACCATTTTTCTTTTGATGAAATTAGTTGTGAACCAGACCTTGAACTTTGTGTCGGAATAGATGTAACAGGTCATTTAGGGATGAAAAAACCTAAGAATTTTAAAATTAATCCTAAGGGACGCACAGATGCAGAGAAAGAAAAATGGCGTTTCGTGAATAAAGTACCAAAAGTATTAGGTACTACTGGCATTGTTATAGTACCAGATGTCTTCTTTACATTTGGGTATCAACTTGATGGTTATATTAAATTTGGTTTATCGAAAACTTGGTTCTTTAAAGGAAAGAATAGTTTATATGATGCTGATTTTTCCAATGATATAAGTGAACTGCCTGATCCAAACAAAGAATGGAAATGGAACGTGGAAGGTGGCCTTGATTTTTTTGCCCCAATAATCACAATTAATATAGGGGCAGGGTTATATCAAAGTGTCACAACATTTAATCTTCAGGTTATTCCTCGTCATAGGGCTTCAATTAGTTCGCAACTCCATGACTGGAATCCAACTATCGAATGTGCTCTTGAATTTGGCTTCAATGGGGTGTTAAGAGTTGAACCCGGAATTGTTGCTAATATAGTACAAAAGCTAAAAAATAGAGTGAAGAAGCATTATCAGTTATATCAATTATCTAGCAAATTGGCTGCAGAATGGAAAGAGTATGAGAATAGTGGCTCATTAACAGATTGGAGACAATTTTATGTAATAAATGATCCTAATAAACCAGTGAGTGAAGAAGAAAGACGTCGTGTTATAGCTGAAATAGGCGATGATAAATATAGTAGAATGATAGACGAAGCTAATAAAAATCACTATGATAATGATTTTAAGAATAAGAAAATGAAAGAAAAAGCGGAAGAGAAAGAAAGATTGTTAAATGAAGAGAATAGGGAAAAAGAGAGAATCAACAATCCTCAAGAGGCCGTTAATGATGAGGAGGTAGAGATAGAAATTGGTCCATTCTTTCCACCAACAATTCCAACTGACTGGAAATGGTTAGAAAAGAGATACCTGTATCCTAAAATTAACGAAAATGTTTTCACAGTACATTGCTCTTTTATAAGCAGTAAAAACAAAGTGTTAGCTGGCTCTATATATCAAATAAAAGATCCTGGAGTTCTGACAAATCAGCTTGATGCTTATTTTCCTGGTTTTCGAGTGTATAATATGGATGGTTCCTTACATGAGGAATTTTATCGTGAAGACCTAAAGTTAGTGGGTGATTTTGATAACGAAAAAAACCGTAGTGTAATGGGTTTGGATTTTAATTTGCAAAAAGAGAAAACCTATATCATTAAACCATGTTTCAAGCACCATACTTTAGGAGTAGTTTTAGAAGAAGAAGGCAAACAAGTGACAACTAATACCCCATCTCTATGTGTTTCCACCTTTCATTATGATGTCTTTCCAAAAGAAAGAAAGACAAATTCCAAGGGAGTTGAAGAGGATGTATATGGTATTAGAATCTTTGGAACTGTTGATGTCAAAGGATCGAGTTTTATCGAAAATAAAGAAATAGGCGTTTTTTTCTATTGGAGGGGTTATGATTATGAATTTCCAGATGCAAGATATAGTTATGATGAAAGTTCTTCCACTACAACGTCATTTAATTTTGAAGCCACTATTAAGCAAAATGACCCTATTTTGGATTTAATCATTGAACCTTATGCTGATCTTGGCTCTGGTAAAGGGAAAGAAATGCGATTTGAACCATTAAGAAGAACGATTGATTTAACGTACCCCATATCAAGATAGTATATGAAACCTAAATCGTAGAGGATTGTTTTTAACCCTAATGTTTTGGAATTCTATTTCGGGCGGATTTGAATCATCTCAAATCCGCCCGAAAAAGGTCATGTACCTCAGTAAAGACATCACATTGCGGCGTCTTTGCAAAAGCGTTATTTTGCCAGCCTTCTAATGACTTCAGAATCCATTAGCATGCTTTCAGCAATATCCTCGATAGTTTTCCCTGATTGCAAAAGCATCTTAACGCTCATGCGGAGCATCTCGTCTTTCTGAGCGAGCTGTGCCTTCTGCTCGGTGAGCTGTGCCTTCTGCTCGGTGAGTTGTGCCTTCTGCTCAGAGAGTTGTGCCTTTTGCTCGGTGAGTTGTGCCTTCTGCTCGGTGAGTTGTGCCTTCTGCTCGGTGAGTTGTGCCTTCTGCTCAGAGAGTTGTGCCTTTTGCTCAGAGAGTTGTGCCTTCTGCTCTGTGAGCTGTGCCTTCTGCTCTGTGAGTTGTGCCTTCTGCTCTGTGAGTCGCACGTTCTGTTCAGCCAGTTTTCGGTCTTTCAGCATGATTTCCGTGTCGCGTTTCTCGATGGCGGAGAAATACTCGTCCTCCACATTCATCCTGTGACGCATATCGGCATCGGCGGCTGCCATCGTCAAACGGTGCAGAATGCGGGTCATGTCAGCATCGCCATCGTATGCCTCATCTTCAAACCTCAGCACATGGCTGTCGTCTTTGTCCATCCGTGACTGGTCGAAAATGCTCAACACTTGATCAAGGCGGTTGTTGATCTGCCCATGAAGACGCGGTATCTGAACGATGATGCTCTCATGGGTGAGACTCTCCACGAAGGGATTGGGCAGGCCTTTTGTCACCAACTGGCTGTCGTAGCTGCATATTTGCTTGTTGACGTAAATGACAGGCTCCTCAATATCGCCCACCTTGTGCCCGAGCAGATAGACGGCCACCATCGGAAGGGCATTGCCGTCTTTGCGGATGTTCTTGGGGTTGGAGTAGTGCCCTCCGAGGTATTGGCGGAAGCGCAGGGTCTCTGTCTCGAGCCATGTCTTCTGCAGTTCTATCAGCAAGAGGCTGTCTTTTCCATCAGCATCCCGGATAGTGGCGCCGAAGTCGATGCGGAAAACCGCGAGGCTGTCGTAATTGTCGTTGGTATACTCATGGGGCCTCATTTCCACGGCCACAACATCTTTCTTGAGCAGGGCAGACAAGATGGTGCGTGCGATACGCTCATCCTCCATGAGGTATTTGAACACGGTGTCGTAAACGGGATTGGCTATCTTCATGGTTGTGCAGGAAAAATGATATTTTCTGCGAAGATAATTCTTTTTCTGCTTTTCTCCAAATCAAGAGCGTTTTTTTTCAAATGCTTATGCCCCTTCTTTAACTGTGGGCATATTTTCTTGAAAAAACAACCGCACAGGTAGAAAAATTTGCGATATCATGAGAATAGGATTATCTTTGCACCATGTTTTTTCAGACGGAGAGAACAAAGGCATGGATAAAGAAGAAAAGAGGCAGCAACGGCGCAGGCGGCTGATGGAGAACCGCGCCTATCAGGCGATGGGAAACCTGACCCGGTATATGGACCGGTATTATCTGGACGCACTCATTGGCATCATTCCCGGTTGGGGCGATGCGATCGCATTGCTCAGCGTTGTGCCATTTGTCTATTTCTCTTTCTCTGTCATCCGAAGCATCCCGCTGACATTGGCGGTGCTCAACAATGCCCTGCGTGACGTGCTGCTCGGGATGATCCCATTCTTCGTCGGCGATATCATCGATGTCTTCCACCGTGCCAACACGAAGAATATGGCCATGATACAGGGTTTCGTGGATGGCGACGAGGCCGTGATCCGTCAGGTGAACCGTCGTGCCCTGCAGTCGGCCGTCGTCCTTGTCGTCTTGCTGTTGCTCATCGTGCTCATGGCGTGGGCGCTGGTCAACTTCGGAGGCTATCTGATCTCGTTGGTCAAGTCGTAGCGGATTCTTATCCCGCAGGGTCAGGCCTGATGCCGCGGCAAGCCGTCCATCAGAATTTCCAAAAAGCCCCGATAGTCAGGTAGATCGGGTAGAGCGTCTGCTCGACGGTCTTGAAGTCGCTGTGGAAGATGCCGTTAAGGCCCCAGCTGTAGTCGGCCGAGAGTCCGAAGTGCTGATGCACCTGCCAGTCGGCTCCCACGGCGATACCAGTTTGGAAAGAGCGCATATCGTCGCTGAAGTCGTAGGTAGCCCATTCTCCTTTTTTATTACCCATATTGATTCTTGGGCCTGTGGGATCGCCTTGGCGCAGGTATCCGTCGGAGGCGATGCCGCTGAAGTCATTGCTGAGGAGCAGTGAGAAATAAGGACCCGCCTTGAGCGTCACCTTGTCGGAGACATCGAAGGTACACATGACGGGAAGTGTGAGCATCCATTGTGTCACTTCCTGTTTGACATGTCCGGTGAAGAGGCCTTCGATCTTGCTGTCGCCCTTCACCACTTCCATGCGGTATCCTTTGGTTGTCACTTCAGTGTCCATGCCCTTGTTCTCCACATGCAGTCCGGTGAGCAGTCCCCATTTGTCGTGGAGGTTGATTTGCAGGTCTGCCCCCACTATTAGCGAAGGCGTGAGGCGGAAGGCGTCGATGCTGCGTATGGTGGCAGGCACGCTTGTCGGCGCTGTCGCTCCGATACTATAGCCAAGGCGGGCTTTCAGTTGCAGTCGTCCGTCGGGAGTACCGGCAAGAGACTGGCCGGAATACAGTAATGCCAAGCAAAGGGCAAGGCAGGAGATAAGATATGTCTTCTTCATGTTGTATGTCGTTCTTATCATTGTTTATCAAGTTCTTCGAATGAGACTTCCACCTCGTCGATACATAACTCACTGCCGATGGCACCCTCAAACGAGGCACCGTCTTTACTGGAAGAGAAGACGATCGTCATGTTGTAGCCTTGTGCCTCCAGTATTTTCGGGTCGGCCTCCTCGCCTTCGAAAAACATCTCGAAGCGTGCCCATTGGTCGGTAGGAGGCAGTGACGCCACCTCGGCTTTTTTCACGATATAGGGGCTTGAGAGCACATCGTCACCATAGAGGTAGACATCATTGCCTTGGGCATCCTTGTTGCGGTAGAACACCGCGTAGATGCTGGCCTCGTCGGTACGTCCAGGCTTCTCTTTTTTGTCCTTGTCGGTGAAAACGGCCCCCGGACGGTATTTGTAATAGCCGGTCACGCGGACGGGCACCCGGTCGATGGGACGTCCGAACTCCGTGGCCTTCAGAGGATTGAGGAGGACGTTCTCGAGGATGAACTTGCCCATGAAGAGATTGCCGGCGGCGATGGGTTTGCCGAACATCTGTCCGAGTGAGCCAGCATCCTGTGTGTTGAGGCACACGCCACGTCCCTGGTATCCATCGGCCAAGGAATAGGTAGGTTGGTCTTCAGCCTTCGATTTGTATTTGATCAGGATAGCGCCGGGGTTGCCGGAAGCCCAGATGTTGTGGCGGTTTCCAGACTGATCGACTTCGAAGAACTCATGGTAGGAGTTGGAATTGCTCTCCAGAGTCTCATAGTTCTCGAAGCTGAACTTGTAGGTCGGCATGCTTGCTTCTTTGAAAACCACGGTATACTGACGTTTCCAGGCACCGTCCTGCGAAGTGACGGTATAGACCACGGGACCTTTGGTGAAGTCTTGCTCAGTGCCGCTGGCTGGTTGGATGGTGGCACCCGGTGTGATGTTGAAGTAGACCGGTATTTTGGTAGGAAGTGAAATGAGAGAGCGCACGGTGAAAACGATTTCCTTCTCGGAGGTGGAAATGTTGTCGAGGTGCATCTGTGAGGGGAGGTAGAAGTTCTCAGCATATTGTTCGCCTTCCACCCATGCGCTCACGATGTCGCATTCCGCGTTGAGCAGTTCGTCCTTGATGCAGGAGGAGAGTGCAAAGACCAGTGTCAGAACCAACACCGAAAGAGATGGTATGAATTTATTTATGATTTCTTGATTTGATATAGGGTCGTGTAGCTTTTGTTGATGTCAGGACGATAGCCTGTGTCGTTATTTCGTGTGCAAAAGTATGAAAAAATGGGGAACTTAGCAAGATATGGTGGGGTTTTTAAATTATCTGGGGAGGGGCGGAGGGGTCGGAGTTATCGGAGTTATCGGAGTGGTCGGAATTATCGGAATTATCGGAGTGGTCGGAGTGGTCGGAGTGGTCGGAATTGTCGGAATTGTCGGAGTTATCGGAGTGGTCGGAATTGTCGGAGTTATCGGAGTGGTCGGAGTGGTCGGAGTGGTCGGAATGGTCGGAATTGTCGGAGTTATTGGGGGCGGAGTTATTGGAATTATCGGGGGGGCGGAGTTGTCGGGGGAGGGAGGGCGGAGGGGGATTTGTCGGATTTGGGGAAGAAAAAAGGGGAATCTTTTTGTTCTGCACGTAAATTCTACTACCTTTGCATAAAAATGTGAAGTTCATGCTGAATAACGAAGAGACACAAGCCATCATCAGTCTGATGCGGCGCGAGGTGGTGCCCGCCGTGGGATGCACCGAACCGATCGCCGTGGCCCTCTGTGTGGCTAAGTCGAGAGAGTTGCTGGGCTATCTGCCCGAGCGCATCGACCTGCGGTTGAGTGCCAATATCCTCAAGAACGCCATGGGCGTGGGAATCCCCGGCACCGGGATGATCGGACTTCCTATCGCCGTGGCCCTCGGCGCCCTCATCGGGAAGTCGGAATACCAGCTGGAGGTCATCAAGGACTGCACCCCCGAGGCCGTGGCACAAGGAAAACGGTATATCGCAGAAGGCCGCATCCATATCTCGCTCGAGAAAGAAGATGACGACAAATTGTATGTGCGGGCTTGTTGTACTGGCGGAGGCTATGAGGCAGAAGCCATCATCAAGGAGCATCACACCCATTTCGTCTTCCTGCGCCGCGACCAGGACGTGATGATGGACCATCGGCAGACCCGTGCCGCCGCCGAGGAGCAGCAAGAGGACATCGCCCTCACCCTGCGCAAGGTGTATGATTTCGCTGTCAGCACCGATCTTGATAAGATCAGGTTTATCCTCGATGCCAAGCGGCTCAATGAGCGCGCCGCCGCCGACGGTTTGCGCGAGAACTACGGGCATCAGTTGGGCAAGACGCTCTGCAGTCCGCTGGGCAAGGGCATCATGGGCGAGAGCATCTTCTCCAAAATTCTCTCGGTGACCAGTTGCGCCTGCGACGCCAGGATGGCAGGAGCGATGATCCCCGTGATGAGCAACAGCGGCAGCGGCAACCAAGGCATCTGCACCACCATGCCCGTGGTGGTGTTTGCCGAGGAGAACCACAACACCGAGGAGGAACTGATCCGCGCCCTCACCCTCAGCAACCTCACGGCTATCTACATCAAGCAGAGTCTGGGATCGCTGTCAGCCCTCTGCGGCTGTGTGGTGGCCAGTACCGGCAGCAGCACCGGCATCACCTATCTGATGGGAGGTGACTATGAGCAGGTGTCGTATGCCGTGAAGAACATGATCGCCAACCTGACCGGCATGATCTGCGACGGCGCCAAGCCCAGTTGCGCGCTGAAGTTGACCACTGGTGTCGGTACGGCGGTGATGAGCGCCATGCTCGCCATCCAGCACAAGCACGTGACCTCGGCGGAAGGCATCATCGACGACGACGTCGACAGGAGCATCCACAACCTCACGGCCATCGGCAGCACCGGCATGGACATCACCGACCGCTATGTGCTCGACATCATGACCCATAAGGGCAAAACACCAGAAGCGAAATAACATCTAAGAGAAATCACACAAAACGTCAAGAAAAGAACAATGAAAGAGAAGAAATTCTGCCTGCTGTCACTCCTGCTGTGGATGGCCCTGGCGCTACAGGCACAGGAGATGCCTGTGAAATTCACCACGCAACAGAAGCAAGTGTCGCCCACGGAAGTGGATGTCATGTTCACGGCCAAGATCGACAAAGGCTGGCATGTGTACTCGACCGACATCCCCGAGGGAGGACCCCAGTCGGCAGTGATGCATACCGAGAAGGCCGAGGGAGCCCAGCCTGTGGGCGGACTGATCAAGCAAGGCAAGGAGATCAGCGAGGACGACAAGATCTTCGACATGAAGGTGCGCTACTTCGAGAACAACGTCACCTTCATCCAGAAATACAAGATCACCGGCAAGACCTATAACATCAAGGGCTACCTGGAGTATGGCGCCTGCAACGACGAGATGTGCATGCCCCCCTCGACCGTGGAGTTTGAATACTCCGGCAAGGGGCCTGAGGACGCACCCGCCGCTGAGCCACAAAAGGAAGAACAGCCGGAGGAGGCCGCTGCCCCCCTGCCCATGGCCGCTCTTGATGGCAGCGACACCACCGCAGTGGCAACCGCCGACACCACCATGGCGGGCGTGGCCGTCGACTCCGCCCTCATCGCCAGTGCCAAGTCGTCGTGGTGGTCGTCCAGCATCGACCCGTTGAAGGAGCTCAACGGCGGCAACATCTCCGACCGCTCCTGGCTCTATATCTTCCTCATGGGACTGCTTTACGGACTCCTAGCCGTCTTCACCCCATGTGTGTGGCCCATCATCCCGATGACCGTGAGTTTCTTCCTCAAGCGCAGCAAGGACAAGAAGAAAGGCATCCGTGACGCCATCACCTACGGCATCTCCATCATCGTCATCTACCTGGCCCTCGGACTCCTGGTGACGGCCCTCTTCGGTCCGCAGAAACTCAACGAGCTGTCCACCAGCGCCGTGTTCAACCTCATCTTCTGCGCCCTGCTCGTGGTGTTCGCCCTGTCGTTCTTCGGGTGGTTTGAACTCACCCTGCCCTCGTCGTGGACCAACAAGGTGGACAGCAAGGCATCCACCACCAGCGGCCTGCTCTCCATCTTCCTCATGGCCTTCACGCTCACCCTCGTGAGTTTCTCGTGCACAGGTCCGATCGTCGGATTGCTCCTTGTAGAGACCACCACTTCGGGCAACTGGATGGGTCCGGCCATCGGCATGCTCGGATTCGCCATCGCCCTGGCCCTGCCCTTCACCCTCTTCGCCCTTTTTCCCACATGGCTCAAGCAAGCCCCGAAGTCAGGTTCCTGGATGAACACCATCAAAGTGGTGCTCGGCTTCATCGAACTGGCCTTCGCCCTCAAGTTCTTCTCCGTGGCCGACCTGGCCTACAGCTGGCGCCTGCTCGACCGCGAGGTCTTCCTCTCGCTCTGGATCGCCATCTTCCTGCTCCTGGGCCTCTATCTCATCGGCAAGCTCAAATTCCAGAGTGACATGGGTGACGACAAGGCCATGCCCGTGCCCTGCATCATGCTCGGTCTGGTGTCGATCGCCTTCGCCATCTACATGGTGCCCGGACTGTGGGGTGCGCCCTGCCGCGCCGTGAGTGCCTTCGCACCGCCCCTCTACACCCAGGACTTCAACCTCAACACCAAGGAGGTGCGCGCCGCCTATACCAACTATGAGGAAGGCATGGCCGCCGCCGCCGCACAGGGAAAGCCTGTGATGCTCGACTTCACCGGATTCGGTTGCGTCAACTGCCGCAAGATGGAGATCGCCGTGTGGACCGACCCCACCGTGGCCGACAAGCTCAACAACGACTATGTGCTCATCTCGCTCTTCGTCGACGACAAGACCCCCTTGGAGAAACCCATCGAGGTGACGTATAACGGCAAGAAGCGCACCCTCCGCACCATCGGCGATAAATGGAGCTATCTGGAGGAGATGAAGTTTGGTTACCTCACCCAGCCCCTCTATGTGCTCGTCGACAACGAGGGCAATCCCCTCACCCGTTCCTTCAGTTACAAGGAGGATGTGGAAGATTACCTCAAGTTCCTCAACGACGGGAAGAAAAACTACCGCAGATGATGGACACCGCTTGCCGGACGGCCCTGCTTTCGACCACCTATTTCGGACCGGTGCAGTGGTATCAGAAGTTGCACCGGTATGCTGAGGTGAGGATGGAAGCACATGAGCATTTCGTGAAGCAGTCCTACCGCAACCGGTGCCTGATCAGCAGCACCCAGGGGGTGCAGGCCCTCACCGTGCCAGTCGTCCACGACCGCGGGTGCGGCATCCGCGACGTGAGGATCAGCGACCACGGCAACTGGCGCCATCTGCACTGGAATGCCCTCTGCAGCGCCTATGGCGACTCTCCTTTCTTCGAATTCTATGCCGATGACCTGGCCCCTTTTTTCGAGCGCCGGTGGACTTTCCTCTATGATTTCAATGAGGAAATCACCGCCACGGTGTGCCGGTTGCTTGATATCAGGCCCCGGATCGTCGGCACCGACCAGTATATGACGGCAGAGATGGTGGAAGCTGATGGTGCGACCGATGATTTCCGGGAGGTGATCCGTCCGAAGCATCCGTTGGTAGACAGTGGGTTTGAGGCCAAGAGATACTACCAGGTGTTTGAGCAGAAACATGGTTTTCTGCCCAATCTCAGCATCCTCGACCTGCTGATGAACGAAGGTAATGAGAGCATTTTTTTCTTATAGGATTATGTGAGTAATTTTTTGGAGTAATCGGAGTTGTCGGAGTAATCGGAGTTGTCGGAGTAATCGGAATTTTCGGAGTTGTCGGAGTTGTCGGAATTTTCGGAGTTGAGGGAGATAGATGAATGTGCTTTTTATATTCCTTGTGAATGGGAGACGCCTCCATGCGATGTCTCTACTTTATTGGGGGGATGGGGTTGGCTGACTTTTTTATTGGGGACTGAATCACTTGAAAATCAGGGTAGTGAGTTGGTCGGGACAGAAGATCTCGGCTGCTACTTCCTGAATCTCTTGCGCCGTGATGGCATCGATGTTGCGACAGAGGCGTTGGACGTCGCGCTCCCATCCGTAGTGCAGGAAACTCTTGCCGAAGCTCAGCGCGAAACCCTCCCTCGCATCACAGGCGATGCCGATCTGCCCCTTGAGTTGCTGTTTGGCGGTCTTCAGTTGCGAGTCGGTGAGGCGATGGTCGATCATCCGCTGCAATTCACCTTGCACCAACCGCAGACACCGATGCATGTTGTGGTGGTCGCAACCGAAGTAGACACTCCATGCCCCCAGGTCGCTATAGCTCACCATCGTGCTCTCCACCGTGTAGACCAGTCCGCGCCGCTCGCGGAGCGAGAGGTTGAGCCGTGTGTTCATGCCGGGTCCGCCGAGGATGTTGTTGAGCAAATAGAGCGGCATCCGCTTGCTGTCGTGAATGCCGTAGGCACGGTTGCCCACCATGACATGAGCCTGGTGGGTGCTGCGGTCGTGCTCATAGATCCCCGGTCGGTAAGGCGCCGGTGCGGTGTCGCCCGTCTCGAGGTCGGAGAGCAGCGGCTCTTTGTCGGGGAATCCCTCCGTCGCCTTCTCGAGCAGTCTGACGAGGCGGTCGAAGTTGATGGCCCCGTAAGCGAAGAACACCATGTTTTCCGGGCGGTAGAAGCGATGTGTGAACCGCAGCGCGTCGGCCGTGGTGAACTGTCTCACCCGGTCGGCCCGGCCGAGGATGTTGTGCCCCAGGGGATGCCCCTCGAAGAGCATGTTGTCGAACTCGTCGTAGATCAGTTCGGAAGGCGAGTCGTTGTAGCTCTCGATCTCGTCGGCGATCACCTCCACCTCCTTGTCGATCTCGTTCTGCGGGTAGGTGCTGTGGAGCACGATGTCGCTCAGCAAGTCGACGGCCCGAGGCAGGTGGTCGCGGAGCACGGCAGCGTAGTAGACCGTCTCCTCCTTGTTGGTGAAGGCATTGAGGTCGCCGCCCACGCGCTCCAGGCTGTTGATGATGTGCCAGGCCCGTCGCCGGGAGGTGCCTTTGAAGGAGACATGTTCGCAGAAATGGGCCAGTCCCTCCTCGTCGGGCGCCTCGTCGCGTGAGCCAGCATTGATGCCGAATCCGCAGTAGACCACGGGTGAAGCGTCGAAGAGGTGGATGATGCGAAGTCCGTTAGTCAGCGTGTGCGTGTTGTATTTCGTTTCCATAATGTAGCCCAGAGAATAGGGAGGCCAAAATTACGAATAAATCCCGAAATGTCGCCTGTTTTTTCAAATTATTCATCCGATGGCGTGATAATTCGGGAAAAAAGGTCTATCTTTGCATTTCACAACTGTAATAACACAAGGAGAACTCATGCGTAAAGTAATAGGAATAGGAGAAACCGTGCTCGACATTATTTTCAAGAACGAGCAACCCATCGGTGCCGTCCCGGGCGGATCGGTCTTCAATGGCATCATATCCCTTGGCCGTTCGGGAGTCAATGCCTCGTTCATCAGCGAGGCCGGCAACGACCGTGTGGGCAAGAACATCATCAAGTTTCTCAAGGACAATCATGTGAATGCCGACGAGATACACGTCTATCCCGAGAGCAAGTCGCCCATCTCGCTCGCCTTCCTCGACGAGCACAACGACGCCGAATACCTGTTTTACAAGGACCACGGTCACGACCAATTGGAGTTTGTGTGTCCGGAGGTGAATCCCGACGATATCGTCATGTTCGGCTCCTATTACGCAGTCAACCCCGTGATCCGTCCTCAGGTGCTCGGTTTCCTCGACTATGCCCGCAGCCACGGCGCCATCCTCTACTACGACGTCAATTTCCGTCCCTCGCACAAGAACGACGTGATGAAGATCACGCCCAACCTGCTGGAGAACCTGGAGTATGCCGACTTCGTGAGAGGCAGTGTCGACGACTTCAAGGTGCTTTACAACAAGGAGGATCCCGACAAGATCTACAGTGCGGAGGTGTCGTTCTACTGCAAGAACTTCATCTGCACCAACGGCACGAAGAACGTGGAGCTGCGCGCCACCCGCGGCATCAAGAAGAGTTTCCCCATCATCCAGACCAGTACGGTGAGCACCATCGGAGCCGGCGACAACTTCAACGCCGGATTCATCTATGGTCTGATGCGCTATGGCATCACCCGCGAGGCCCTCGACAGAGGCATCCCCGCCCGCATCTGGGACAAGATCATCCACTGGGCCCAGCTGTTTGCCGCCAACTGCTGCCAGACCATCAGCAACTCCATCACCGTGGAGTTTGGCGCCGAGATGGCCGAAGACGCCAAGGGCGAGAAAGACACTTACCTGGAATGGTAATGTGCGGAGCATCCAATCCAACAACCATACAACCTCAATTTAGCTTATGACATCCATCACCAACAACATCTATTACGTGGGCGTGAACGACCGCAACAAGACCCTTTTCGAAGGGCTGTGGCCACTGCCCAACGGCGTATCCTACAACGCTTATCTGATCGACGACGAGAAAGTCTGTCTGGTAGACACCGTCGAGGTGGATTTCTTCACGCAGTTTCTTGAGAACATCCGTGAGGTGATCGGCGACCGTCCCATCGACTACCTTGTCGTCAACCACATGGAGCCCGACCACAGCGGTTCCATCGCCCTCATCCGCCAATATTACCCCGGCATACAAGTCATCGGCAACAAGAAGACGTTTGGCATGCTCAGCGGCTTCTATGGCATCAGCGGCAATGAGTTGGAAGTGAAGAATGGCGACACCCTCAGTCTGGGCACCCATGAGTTGAAGTTTGTGCTCACCCCGATGGTGCACTGGCCCGAGACCATGGTGACCCTCGACACCAGTTGCGACGTGCTCTTCTCGGGCGACGCTTTCGGCTGTTTCGGAGCCCTCAACGGCGGTGTCATCGACAGTGAGATCAACTGCGACACGTTCTGGTTGGAGATGGTGCGCTACTACTCCAACATCGTGGGCAAATACGGCACTCCGGTGCAGAATGCCCTGAAGAAGCTGGCCGGAGTGAAGCTCGACTATATCTGCGCCACCCACGGTCCGGTGTGGCACACCTTCATCGACAAGGTGATGGGCATCTACGACCGTCTGAGCCGCTATGAGAGTGAGGAAGGCATAGTGATCTGCTATGGCACGATGTATGGCAACACCGAGCGGATGGCAGAGATCATCGCCCAGGCAGCCAGCAAGGCCGGCATCAAGAACATCGTCGTCTACAATGTGTCGAAGACCCACCATTCCTATATCCTGCGCGACATCTTCCGTTACAAGGCCCTCATCGTGGGAGCGCCCACCTACAACACCAGTCTTTACCATGAGATGGACGTGCTGCTCTCGGAGATTGCCCACAAGGATATGAAGAACCGTCTTATCGGATGGTTTGGCAGTTATGGCTGGGCCAGCAAAGCCGTGGCCAAGATCCAGGAGTGGAATGACACCGCCCTGCATTTCGAGGCTGTCGGCGAGCCCGTGGAGATGAAGCAGGCCATCGACGCCGACTCCCGTGCCCGTTGCGAGGCATTGGGCCGTGCCATGGCCGAGCGCCTGATAGCCGACCGCGCATAACCCCAACCATCGTCATCGACAATGAGGCCCACCGACTTGCAATCCAAGGTCATCGCATTCTTGCGGTTTCCGCTCATCGCGCTTGTGTTGTTTGCGCATTGCAACTACACCACGCTGAACGGAGACTGGGCCTCATTGCCTTTTGCCAGCAGTTTCATCCATA
>ODAI011229052.1_pt1 | contig 26576 bp, 27 predicted proteins | sample 1539321 | NCBI WGS metagenome assembly ODAI01 (sample SAMN02144231, study PRJEB22623) | gut metagenome | biome: sheep rumen | host: Ovis aries | place: New Zealand
GTAAATTAGCCGTGCGGCGAGCACCGCGCTGCGAAACTATAAAAACGTTCCCTCACTCGCCTTTAAAGCTTATGAAAAGCAGCGGAAACAAAATAAATAATACGCTCAGTTTACGGCGTGAATTAGCCGTGCGGCGAGCACCGCGCAGCGTTACTATTGAGTAGTTCAGAACAAAAAAATCACCCTCCCCTACGGGGAGGGAAAACGATATAGAGCACCTAACTACTTACGTGGGGGTAGGGGCACGTCCCTGCCGGCAAGCGCTAGCTTTTCAGCTTTTTCTTATTTGCATACATATCGATATCCGCGCGGTTGAAAACATCGGCAAGCTCTCCGTCGTGAGAGGGCTCAAAGTCTGCTATGCCGCAGGCTACCGTCACTTTGCCTTCGCTCTTGTTCCTGGTCATCGATGCCCTGAACGAGCGCACAAGGTTCTTCCTGTTCTCATAATCCTCGCCCCTGAGCACTGCGGCAAATTCATCTCCGCCGACCCTGAAGACCGGACTGTGCTGGAACTTCCTGCAAACCGCGGCACACGCATCTTTAAGGCACTTGTCACCCATATGATGCCCCTGAGTGTCATTTATTATTTTAAGCCCGTTCATATCGCAGATTATCACCGCGAACGGCACAGAAGTGCCTCTTATTATCTGGTCGTTTATCTCCGCCTCAAGCTGAGAGTACGCCCTCTTGTTCTTTACTCCCGTGAGATCATCTCTCGTCGCAAGATTCATAGCACTTCCCAAAGCCGCCTGGAATTCAAGCTCCCTTTTCTTTGAGGAGTCTATATTGCTCACACCGATGATGATGTACCTGTCATTGCTTGAAGGCCTTATCGCCCTGAGGTTCACATATATGGGCTTGCCCTCAAGCATAAGCCTGTAGGTTATGGAGTAGGTCTCGTCACGGTCCAGCTCGGAGAGCAGTCTCTCCTTCTGCATTTCCTTGGCCATCATCGGATAATCGGCAGGGTATATGTCTCTTTTCATATTCTCCTGCGTCAGCCCGAAGAAGTCATTCCCGTGGTTTCCTACCTTCAGCTTCGCATACGCCTTGCTGGCAGTGTATTCCGTAAACTCGTCCGTTACCGTGTCAACATAGTAGATAACTTCATATCTGCTTGCAAGAGCCGTAGCTATCATGCTGTAGGTCTCGCTCTTTTTGTTTTCCTCAGCCTCGTGCCTCATCTGCACGTCAACATTTCTCACACCAACAACAATGTGCTCGCTGTCAGCCCGTGTTACCTTCAGATTGAAGTACTGCGGCTCGTCATCGATCACAAGCCTGTAACCCAGCGTGTAGGCATTGCTGCTTTCAAGAGCGCTGAGCAGGTTATCCTTGCGCATAGCCGCAACAAAGCGCTCCCTGTCAGGCTCATAAACCATTACCGCAGCATTAATGGGAGTATCCTCAAAAAAGTCATCTCCCTCAGACAGCACACTGAGCTTTTCGCCCTCTCCCTGCGTTCCGAATTCAACATAGCTGTTATCCGTAAGGTCAATATAATACACACTGACAAAGTCATCAGCCAGAGCCTTTGCCAGCTTGGTGAAGGTCACTTCATTATCCTGCTCGGAAGTCTTTTTTGTTTTTTTGTCGATAAGTATTTTTGCTCCGGCCGCCGCAGCTGCCGCTCCCGAAGCTATGATAAGGTTTTTCCTCTTACTCATAATATCTACCCACTCTGAATCAAAAACAATGACATAACTAATACCTATATTTTAACATATTGTGTACATCAAGTCAATATCCGCACTGTAAAAAAATCCCCGTCTTTTTTGTACACAACGCCGCAAAAAGTCATTTTCATTATCTCTATTGACAAATCCGGCGGCATATTGTAAAATATACATATCCGGAGATGACCCGGAAAAAACTTTGTAGAGGAGCATTTAACATGGTATGTAATTCTTGCGGAGCACAGAACAATGACGGTGCTGCCTTTTGCGCTATCTGCGGAACTCCGTTCACACAGCAGCCCGGCGGCCAGCCCTTTAACGGCCAGCAGCAGTTCAACAATCAGCAGCAGTTTTACGGTCAGCAGCCATATGGCCAGCCCGTATACGCTCAGCCTATGAGGAGCTATTCCTTCCAGGAAAGAAACATAGTAATGGCAGTAGTTCTTTCACTGATAACATTTGGTATTTACGGCATTTACTGGTTCATCAAGCTTACTGATGAGACCAACGAGCTTTCGGGAGACCCGAATGCGACCTCGGGCGGAGTGGCATTTTTGCTCACACTTGTTACCTTGGGTATATACGGTATATACTGGTATTACAAGAGAGGCCAGTGCATAGATCAGTACTATGCATCAAGGGGCTTTATGCAGACAAGCAACGCAGTTCTGTATCTTGTCCTCGGGCTGGTATTCGGCATTGCGGCTTACTGCCTTATGCAGAATGAGCTCAACAAGGCTGTTACAGGTCAGTGATCCATTTAAATCTATGATATCAAAAAAGCTCTGTTCTTTTCGGGAACAGAGCTTTATGTCTGTATACAAAGTTTTAGTTTCAATTATTTATCCGAAGGGGTCGTTAGGTGGGCGTGCAACGACGCAGTCGCTGCGGGAAAGCCCCCTAACAGGGCGAGCATCAAATTATCAAACCAGTACAAGACTCTGTACGTATAACTAAAGTAGAGTTTTGCAACAAGCTAAAAGCTCTGTTCTTTCTGGGAACAGAGCTTTTTATGTATTATTCCGTGAAATAAGGTGAAGGAGCGTCCTCGCCGATATCTATTACAACTGCTGCCTTCTTTGAGGAGCTGTCGTCCTTTTCGCCGAAGATCTGCTTCCTGAACAGAACGAATACGTCAATAACTATCACCGCGATGATAAGCACGATAAGTATTATCGGCACCAGCATATTCGCACTCTTTCCGGGAGTAACATTCGTCTGCTGTACCGGCTGAGGTATCGGAGCTTCTGGCTGCTGATACTGAGGCTGAGCAGGCGCCTGCTGCTGGTACTGCGGCTGCTGGGGCTGCTGATAAGCTGCCTGCTGCATCGGCTGCTGATACTGCTGCTGTACCGGAGCCTGAGGCTGCTGGTAAACAGGCTGCTGTACCGGCTGAGGCGCGGGTGCAGGCTGAGGAGCAGGACGCGGAGCCGGCTGAGGTGCAGGCTGCGGTGTCGGCTGATAAGGCTCCTGACCGGGCAGATAAACGCTGTCCATAGTCGGCATATCGTCAGTGTGCTTCGGTATGTCGCTGACATCAGGCTGCTCGGGATACTGTGAGTAATCTATCTCGGGAACATCGACCGAATCCATAGTCGGGTTTCTGTCGAGCTCAGTCTCGGGAGCCGCAGGAGCGTCCGCTTCGGGCGCCTTGGTTCCGCAAACAGGGCAGAACTTGGCACCGGGAGCAAGAGTATTTCCGCATACAGAGCATATTCCCGTGTTCACAAGGTTCTGTATCGGTGTTCCGCAGGTGGCGCAGAATTTTACTCCGTCAGCTACGGGGTTTCCGCAATTCGGACAATTTGCCATAATATCACTTCTTTCTTAAATAAACTCAATAGGTCATACTGCTCATAAAGCCCATATCAAGGAATATCCAGCTGCCATCGACCTTAGCGACTACGACCGATCCCTCATCGGTGTCTTTGTCTTCGCTGCCCTTGGCAGTGAGCTCTACCTCAAGCTTATAAGCCTCAGACGGAACGAAATCGTCCTCGTCCTTGTCGGTCATAGAAGCCCACATACTGTAGGTCGATTCATAGTTATCTATCTTGCTGTCTGACAGCTTTTTCTTGTCTGTGACCTTGTAGGTCAGCTTGAAGTTGTCGCCGAATTCATCCCTGAATTCATCAAGGGCATCCTCTAAAGTCTCGTCCATAACGTCCCAGTCGATATAGCCCTCTTCCTCGTAGTATTTGATGACGGACTTCGGCATTGTCACCTGATATATCTTTTTTGAGTCACCCTTCATCAGAGCGTCGCAAAGCGTCTCGACAGGCTTCTCATAAGCGGGAGTATCATCATCGTCCTTGCCGCCGCTCTTCTTGTCGCCCAGCAAGATGATCGAAACAACGATCGCCGCGATCACCGCAACAATAACAACTATCCCAATGATAAGGTTCTTGTTTGAGCCCGGCTGAACGGCTGCCTGCTGCGGCATCTGATAGCCTGCGGGGTTATTGAACGCCGGCTGTTGAAACTGCTGCTGAGGCTGCTGATACTGGGGCTGCTGAAACTGCTGCTGAGGCTGCTGATACTGGGGCTGCTGGAACTGCTGCTGTGGCTGTTGATACTGGGGCTGCTGGAACTGAGGCTGCTGCACCTGCTGATACTGAGGCTGAGCCTGCTGAACAGGGGGAGCGCCTGCAGCGGCAGCCTGGCCGCATACGGGGCAGAACGCCGAACCGTCAGCTATCTGGCTTCCGCACTTGCTGCAAAACATAGAAGGACCTTCTTTCCATATAGTTTTTAAAAAAATGAGGGCGCGCAGCCCCCATTTTTAATGTTGTAGTTTGATCTTACAGGAAACTTGAAAGTCCGCCGAGACTGCCGAGTCCGCTTCCGCTGAATACCCAGTCGCCGTCGATCTTTACGACGATAATGTCCTCGAGCTCCTGCTCGTCATCGTCATCATCGCCCTCGATAGTGAGAGTAACATCGAGCTTGTAGCCTGCTGTCGGGTAGAAGTCAGACTTCTTGCCGTCGGTAGCTTCAGAATAATACTCTGCCATAGATCTGTACTTCTTCAGCTTCTTGTCGCTGAGCTTTGTAGCCTTTGTTACCTTGTAGGAAAGCTTAACGCCCTCGCCGAACTCGTCCTCAAGATCCTCCTTGGACTCTTCAAGCTCTTCGTCCAGCTCGTCCCAGTCAGGCTCTTCTTCATCTTCATAAGCCTTTAAAACTGAGCTCGGCATAGTAGCCTCCATTACCATCTTTGCGTCAGACTTGTTGAAGCCCTTTACAAGCTTGTCAAGAGGTTCCTTGTATCCGCCGCCTCCGATGAGGTTAACAAGCAGAACAATGATAAGTACAACTACCACTGCAGCGCCGATAAGTACGCCGATGACCTTCTTGTCCTTTTTCTGAACGCCCTCTTTGAAGCCGTTGAAATCCCTAGGCAGATCTGCCGTGAAGTTCTGAACGCCCTGTGTGAAGTTGTTTGCTGCTGCCGATGCCTGTGCTCCGAAGCCCTGAGCCTGAGGAGCAGGCTGTCCCTGAGGCGCTGCGCCGAGAGAAGCTCCGCAGCTGGTGCAGAACGTAGCGTTATCATCTAACTGCGCGCCGCACTTGTCACAAAATTTTGCCATACTTCATTTCTCCATTTCTAAATAATAGTCAATGTTTTGCATAACATAAACATCATTAATATATTAACTCATTATTTCATTTTTGTCAATAGTTTTTTACAAAAATCCTGCCCTTTTTTCTCATTTCATCGAGCCTATTATCCTATTTGCCATTTTATAGATATTCTCCGGCTCCTCGCCTACGAAAAACTTACCGTTTTCATAAAGTATCCTGCCTGCGCACATAGTCAGCCTGACATTCTGCTTTGAGCCGCTGTAAACTATATTTTTTGCGATATTGTTCATCGGCTGCATATTTGGCTGGCACAGGTCTATAACTATGAGATCTGCCTGCTTTCCCTCAGCTATCGTATCGCAGTCATCAAGGCCCATTGCAAGGGCTCCGCCCCTTGTTGCCGCATCGAGAACTACATCGGCAGGGCAGGCGGCCGCATCATTCAGAAGTATCTTCTGCAGGCCTGTCATCAGGAACATCTCTCTGAACATATCAAGGCAGTTGTTGCTTGCGGGGCCGTCCGTTCCGAGGGCAATGCCTATGCCGTTTTCTCTGAGCTTTACGATCGGAGCTATGCCGCTTGCAAGCTTTGTGTTGGAGCCCGGACAGTGAACAGCCCAGAGTCCGCGCTTTTTGAAAATATCGATGTCGTTTTCAGAAAGATGAACACAGTGGAAGCAGGCGCCGCCGTAGTTGAAAATGCCGAGGCTTTCAAACAGCTCGGTCGGGGTCAGGCCGTATCTTTCCTTGCATTCCCTTACCTCTTTGGCAGTTTCGGAGCTGTGCATAGAGACGGGAGCCTTATACTTTTCGGCAAGCTTTGCGATATCCTCCATAAGTCCCTTTTCAGCGGTGTATTCCGCATGGAATCCCAGCCTGAAGCTTATGAGCGGCGAAATGCCGTTATATTTCAGATACCTTTCCTCCAGCACTTTTGCGTTTTCTCTCTCTCCGCTCACGGCGCCGCACATCACCGAGCGAAAACCGCTCTCAGTGCAGGCCTTAACGTAGTCATCAAGCTCGAAATACATATCGAACGCCGCGGTGCAGCCTGTCGTCAGGTATTCAAGTATGGCAAGCTTTGTCAGCCAGTATACCTTCTCACCGTCAAGCTTTGCTTCCATCGGGAAGACCTGCTCGAAAAGCCAGTCCTGAAGAGGAAGGTCGTCCGCATAGGAGCGCAGGAAGGTCATCGCGGAATGTGTGTGCGCGTTTTTGAATGAGGGCATTATAAGGTCGCCGTTAAGGTCGGTCTCGCGCTCAAAGGTCTGCTCTCTCAGCTTTTCCTCTGTCGGAACGCCGACAAAAGCTATCTTATCGTTGTCTGTCCAGACCTCCTGCCCCTCCTTTATCTCACTGAGGGCGTCGGTCATCAGTCTTGCGTTAAAAAATCTTATCATTTTGCTTCTCCTTTTAATATGCGGTCTATTGCCGCTATGCTCTCCGTGACAAGGGCTTTGAATCTCGGCGCGTTCCTGTCGGCGCACTCCTGCACCTCCGCATGGGTGAGAGGTGTAGGGCTTATGCCTGCCGCAAGGTTTGATATGCAAGAAACTCCGCATACCCTCATACCTGCGTGATTTGCGGCTATCGCCTCCACCGCGGTAGACATTCCCACGGCGTCCGCCCCGAGCCTGCCTGCCATACGTATCTCGGAAGGGGTCTCAAACGAAGGCCCCGTCAGCTGCAGATACACGCCATTTTTAAGCTCTATGCCGAGCTTCTGCGCACTTTCCTCCACCGCGCGTGAGAGCTCCTCGTCATAAGCGTGGCTCATATCCGGGAACCTTGTTCCAAGCTCCTCTATATTTCCCCCTATCAGCGGATTCGGCACGAACGACGCTATATGATCCTTAATAAGCATCATATCACCTGCCGAGAACGCGGGGTTTATCCCCCCTGCCGCATTCGTAAGAAACAGCACCCGTGCTCCCATAAGCCGCATAAGCCTTGCCGGAAGCACCACGTCCTTCATGGCATAGCCCTCATAGTAGTGCACTCTGCCGTCCATAATGACAGCCTTCGCCTCACCTATGAGCCCGAAAACGAAGCGCCCTCTGTGCCCCTGAACGGTAGACCTCGGAAAGCCCGGTATTTCCTCATAGGGGACCTCTGCCTTTATGTCAACGTTCTTTGTGAAGCCGCCCAGCCCTGAGCCCAGCACCAGCGCGATGTCCGGCACAAAGTCTGTCCTTTCTCTTACTGCCGCAAGGCATTTTTCAAGTCTTTCATATTCGTTCATAGCGTCCTCCGTATCATTCGAGAGAATAAACCCCCGTCAGTTTTCCGTGCCTGTAAGCAACCCTCGGCACCCTTGCCGATATGCCGCACACTATCTCATATCCGATAGTGCCTGTCATTTTTGCTATGTCGTCCGCGGTTATGCGCTCGTCTCCCTGAGAGCCTATCAGCACGGCTTCGTCACCTGCCTTGACCTCTCCTGCGTCAGTCACATCCACCATGAACTGATCCATGCAGACCCTTCCTGCTATCGGGCAGCGCCTGCCGTTTATGAGCACATATCCCTTGTTTGAGAGAACCCTCGGGTAGCCGTCAGCATAGCCTGCGGTCACCGTTGCAAGGGTGGTCTTTCTTTCTGCGGTAAAGGTGCGCCCATAGCTCACCGAGGTGCCTGCCTCTATCTCTTTCACCTGAGATATCCGCGCTTTCAGCGTCATAACGGGTGAGAGCTCAAACGGCAGAGGTACGTCGGGGTCGGGGTAAAGGCCGTAAAGGATTATCCCGAGCCTTGCAAGCGTGCTCCTTTCGTCAGCGTGATAAACTCCGCCTGCCGAATTGAGAAAATGCACCTGTGAAAGCTTCACTCCGGCCTTTCCTGCCGCTTCGGCAGTCGCGAGTATCCTGTCTGTCTGAGCCTTTGTGTAAGCGCATTTGTCCTCATAGAGAGAATCCGCAACGGCGTAATGGGTGAATATGCCCTCAAGCTTCACACCCGAAAGCTCTGACATCTCAAGAAGATCGCGGGCGTTCTCATCAGCCGTCCCTGTTAGGCCTATCCTCGTCATGCCGGTATCTATCGCACAGTGCAGCCTTACCCTGCCCGAGGACACCGCCCCCGACAGCTCCTTCGCGTAAGCAAGCTCCGTGCACGCCTGGATAACGTCAAGCTCGGCCAGCTCGTCAGCGTATACGGGGTCTGTCCAGCCGAGGATAAGCACCTCGCCTTTTATGCCGGCTCTGCGCAGGCGCCTTGCCTCGGTAAGATTTGCTACCGCAAACCAGCGTATGCCAAGCTCGTCTTCGAGAAACGGCACCACAGCTTCGTCAAAATGGCCGTAGCAGCAGGCCTTTACAACGCAAAGCACCTCTGTTGATGCAGGCAGCCCCCCGCGGAACCGTTCAAGATTTTTTTCGATGCTGTCAAGATCTATCTCGGCATAGCATCTTTTCGGAAATTTCATATCAATTCTTCCTTTGTGATTTATTTATGCTGTCCCGGGAAAGCTCCCGAAACAAATAATTTGTAAATTATAGCCGAAAACCTATTGAAAAACAAGATCTGATGTGTTATAATAAGTTATGTATTGAATTATCTTTGTGCGGAGTAGATAGTTTTGGATAATGTTATAGCTGCAGGAGATTTTTCCTGCGATGAGAGCAGCACCTGCTGCTTTACAGGCCACAGAAGCCGCGCCCTTCCCGACAGCGGTGATATGTCCTCTCAGCTTATGAAGATACTCACGAGCAGACTGAACCTTATGATACAGACCGCCTACCGCGAGGGCTACAGGACCTTTATCTCGGGAATGTCCGAGGGGATAGACCTCTGCTGTGCCGAGATCGTCCTTGCTATGAAGAGGTCAGGCGGATATGAGGGGATAAAGCTTATCTGCGCCGTTCCTTATCCCGGGCAGTTCAAGGAGATGAAGAACGCCGGAGACAGGTACAGATACTACGCCTGCATGAAGGGCTGCGATGCCGTGATCTATGTGAGCCCTGAATATTCAAAGGGCTGCTACCGTGAGCGCAACGCCTTTATGGTGGAGCATTCATCGAGGCTCATAAGCGTGGTCGCCCCCGCCAATGTCGCTTCGGGCACTATGCAGACCGTAAGGCTTGCCGAGAAAAAGGGCATCGAGATAATCACCGAGGACATCGGCAGCATCTGTAATTAACAGTTTACACCCATTCGGCAAATATTTCAATAGGGTCGGGAAAAATTTTTTTGGTGCCGGCTGACTAGACCCGGCGGCGGCATACTATACTTAAAGTAACAGACAGGAGATCATCACCTATGGCTCAGGCAAAAAGGAAGAAGAAAAGAAAATCTCAGGCGCCGATAGCTCTCGTGTATTTTATCACGATGATAGTGTTCATGGTCATAATAGGACTGGTGGCGTTCTATATGCTCAGGAAGATGGGCGTGCTCGGAAATGATGATGACAAGGGCGCAGGCGAGGTGCAGAACCCGACCTACAACACCTTCCTCGCGAGGATAAACAGCAAGGACGTTCTGGTAGAGATGACGGTGCTGAGAGTGGCGCCCGATGCTCAGCAGATAGTCGTGATACCCGTTTCGGCATTCACTGTGAATGATGACGGAAAGACCCTCAGAGAGGTATATGAGGCAGAAGGCCTTAAAAAGGTAGAGAACACGGTCTCCGATATGTTCGGCATAAAGTTTGACAATTATGCCACAGTCAGCAACACCGCGTTCGAGACCATCTGCGATATCGTGGGAGGCATACCCTATGCCCCCGATGAGGAGCTTTATTACCTCTCGCAGGACAATGACGAGAATGATATATCCCTGCCGGCAGGCGAGCTTTCCCAGCTCTCTGGCAGACAGATAAGGCTCATAAGCCAGTACCCCGTATTCTCGGAGGGCAGGGGCGGAAATATGAAGTTCCTGGGAACAGCTGTGGCAGCGCTCATAAACAATGCCTTCCAGCAGAGTGCACTTACAAAAGACAATCTTGACAACATTTATAACCTCATTACCGAGAACAGCAACACCGACTGGACAAGAGAGCAGTTTATCGAAGAGAAAATGAAGATCAGAGATATGCTTGACCTTCACCTGACTCCCGCAACGGCTCTTATCCCTGAGGGCGAGTGGACAGATGAGACACATTTCAAGATCAGTCAGGAGTACTTTGACAAGGTAGCACAGATGATGACCGATACACAGGGCTCTGTGGTAGATACGTCTGCCGCAGGTTAAGCGCTTCGGCCTTTTCGGCAAAGGAGATAAAAATGAAATTGATGGTCATAATCCTTAATAAAACGGATGCTCTTGAATATCTTCTCGAGGGTTTGTCGGCCTCGGGCATAAGGGGCGCCACTATAATAGATTCTTCCGGTATGGCGGAGACGCTCTCGAAGCTCGGAAGCTCTATAATAAGCGCTTCGCTGAGGGGGCTTTTCAGCGGCGATGAGGAGAATAAGACTATAATCTCCGTTATTAAAAACAATCAGCTCGATGCGGCAAGAAAGGTCGTATATAACACCGTGGGTGACCTTTCACAGCCTAATACGGGAATACTTTTTACCCTGCCGATAGATTTTGTAGAGGGTACGGTCAAGAGACCAAGGGCGATAAAACCGCCTGATGAGTAACAGAATGTTTACAGCCTGTTGCTTAAATGTTCATAAAAATCAGGGTTTGGGCTTTAAAAACGCTTGAAAATCAGGGTTTTATGTGGTATAATATATGCAATAGGCTTTACTAAAAGACTGGAACTTGACTTCCGGTCTTTTGATTTTGTATGGAGGTAATAATGGCAGAAAAGAAAAACACGGTACAGCTCGTCAGGGAGCTGGCACAGCCGCTGGCCGATGAGCTGGGCTTGTTTCTGTGGGACGTGCGCTTTGAAAAAGAGGGCGCTGTGTGGTACCTGAGGGTGCTGATAGATAAGGACGGCGGCGTTGATATGGACGACTGCGAGGCCTTTACGAGACCTATGAACAAGCTTCTTGATGAGGCGGACCCGATAAGCCAGAGCTATGTGCTCGAATGCGGCAGCCCGGGGCTCGGCAGAGAGCTGAGGAGGCCTGAACACTTTGAGGTGTGCATAGGTGATATCATAAGGGTGAGACTGATAAGGCCCGACAAGGACGGCAACAGAGAATATGTCGTAGGGCTGGCAGGGTATGAGAAGAACAGGATACTCTGCTGCACTCTTGACGACGAAGGCAACAGCACGGGAGATATCGAATTTGCGCTTTCGGACTGCGCTTACGTAAAGCTCAATGATGACGCAGACCTATTTTGATGTTTGCCGGTGCTCGCCGCACGGCTTTGGCGTTCACGGCAAAGCGCGTACTGTCAGTTTTGTTTCTCGGTGACTTTCAGTTGGCTCTGGCTTTTAATGAGCAGACTATGTTAAAAGCAGCACTGCTTGACAGTGTAGGAGAGAAAAGGTCACCGCTGGGATACATGAAAAAAGCAGAAAACGTAATTTATATATCGAAAGGAATGGTAAGAAAAATGGCTAAGGTGAAGAAAAACAAGAAAGAGGAGATCTCGTTCGAGCAGCGCTTCTTTATGGCGCTCGATGCTCTCGAGAGCGAAAGCCACATAGATAAGGATACTCTGATCGAAAAGATAAAGTCAGGAATAGAAAAGGCGATCAAGAAGGATTATCCTTACAGCGAGAACATAAGCATCATAATAGACCCCGATACGAACAAGTTCGAGATGAAGCTTCTCAAGGAAGTTATGGACGTGATGTATGTTGACGATCCCGATAACGAGATCTTTATCGACGAGGCAAAGACCTATGACCCTGATGTTAAGGTCGGCGATATGGTAGAGATACCGCTCGATCCGGCAAGGTTCGGAAGAGTCGCTGCACAGAATGCAAAGCAGTCGATAAAGCACGATATCAAGGACTTTGAGAGAGAAAAGCTCATCGCTCAGTATCATGACAAGGAGCACGAGTGCGTATCGGCAGTCGTTCAGAAGGTGGAGCCTGCTACGCTCAACGCTATCCTCACTATCGACAAGAACGAGGTATATCTCGTGAGAAACGAGCAGATACCCGGTGAGGAGCTCAGAGCAGGAGATATCATCAAGGTCTATGTGGTCGGCATCGTGAACCCCGAGAGAAAGCCCTCGATAAAGATATCGAGAACTCACAGGGAGCTTGTGAAGAGACTGTTTGAGCTCGAGGTGCCTGAGATCGCTGACGGCACCGTAGAGGTAAAGGCTATTTCGAGAGTTGCGGGAGCAAGGAGCAAGATAGCCGTATGGTCAAAGGATCCGAACGTTGACGCTGTAGGCGCCTGCATAGGACCGAGAAAGTCAAGGATAAGCTCGATAGTAAATGAGCTCAACGGTGAGAAGATAGACGTTATCACCTGGGTAGAGGACGAGGCCGAGTTCATTGCTAAGGCGCTTGCACCTGCTACTGTGCTCGATGTTGAGATAAGCCCTGAGGAGGGCGTAAGAGAGTGCAGGGTGACGGTTCCCGACGATCAGCTCTCGCTCGCTATCGGAAACAAGGGCCAGAACGCAAAGCTTGCGGCAGGCCTTACAGGATATAAGATAGATATCGTCTCCGACAAGGAGCCGAAGCCTAAGGCTGAGGAGCCTGAGGAGGAAGCGCCTGAGGAGAGCGCTGAGGAAGAATAATGAAAAGTCACAAAATACCGATGAGGATGTGTCTCGGCTGCGGTGAGATGAAGCCGAAAAAGGAGCTTGTCAGGGTAGTGAGGTCAAAGGAGGGTGAGATATCTCTCGACCTTACGGGAAAGAAAGCAGGAAGAGGCGCATATATATGCAAAAATGCCGAATGTCTCAGAAAGGCAAGAAAGGCAGGAAGGTTTGAAAAGAGCTTTTCGTGCCGCATAGATGATGAGGTGTTCGCCGGACTGGAGGAAGAGCTCGCAGATGAAGAGTAAGATAGGTCTGCTGTCGATGTGCGCAAAGGCAGGACGCCTTGCAATGGGAATGGATATGATGAAAAATGCCTGCAAAAACGGCAGCGCAGAGGGTATATTCGTTGCAAGCGACATATCGGACAAATCGCTCAAGGAGGCGAGGTTCTGCAGCTTCAGATACGGTGTCGGGCTGTGGGCGCTGGATATGACCATGGATGAGCTGCTCAGCGGGCTCGGAAAAAGGGTCGGAGTGCTTGCGGTGTGTGACAGCGGCTTTGCAAAGTCCTGCGCAAAGGGACTTGAAAAGATCATTATCGAAGACGACGAATTTTAATACAAGGAGGAACGACCGCCTATGGCAATCAAAGCTAACAAGTATAAGCTTGGAGAACTGGCTAAGGATCTTAATGTATCGAACAACGATGTTATAAGCTGTCTGGCACAGCTTACGGAGGACGCGAAGAAGTCACAGTCTGCGCTGACGCCCGATGAGATATCGTATGTTCTCGAATATTTCACTCAGAACAATCAGGCTGAGAATTTCAACGACTTTTTCGCTGACAATGAAAAGCCCGAGGACATAAAGAAGAAGGAAGAGGAAGCTAAGGCTAAGGCCGAGGCCGAGAAAAAGGCTGCCGAGGAGAAGAAGGCAGCTGAGGAAAAGGCTGCTGCCGAGAAGGCAGAAAAGGCTAAAGCAGAGGCTGAAAAGGCTGAGAAGAAAAAGGCCGAAAGAAAGAAAAAGGAAGACAAAAAGCCTGCAAAGAAAAAAGAGCACGGAACAAAGCTCCAGCTGGGAGGTTTCTCTCAGGGCAGGGAGGACAGCTCGGAGGGATATACCCTTTCGCAGGATAATGAGAGCTACGGCTCGGGCAAGACTATCGACCTCAGAGGAAGCTATGTCGAGCTCGACAAGTATAACGAGAAGTATGACACGCTCGCAAACTCAAAGCACAACAAGAGCAAGGACAACTTCCAGAAAAAGCAGAAGCTCACCCAGAAGTCTCAGCAGAGAAAGAAGCAGCAGTTCTCTCACAAGAGAGAGACAGAGAACGAAAAGCTGCGCCGCTTAGAGCTTGAGAGGGCGAGAAAGCAGCAGCTCAAGGTAATGATACCTGACGAGATAGTTGTTTCTGAGCTTGCTAGCAGACTGAAGGTAACGGCTACCGAGGTCATCAAGAAGCTTATGGGTCTCGGCGTGTTCGCATCTATCAACGAGGTCGTGGACTTTGATACCGCAGCACTCGTTGCTGAGGAGCTGGGCGCAAAGGTCGAGAAGGAAGTTCATATAACTATCGAGGAGAGACTTATCGAGGACGATAAGGATCCTGAGGATAAGCTCGTTGAGAGATGCCCTGTAGTTGTCGTTATGGGTCACGTTGACCACGGTAAGACGTCTATCCTGGACAGGATAAGAAATGCTCACGTTACCGAGACAGAGGCAGGCGGCATCACCCAGCACATAGGCGCTTATCAGATAGAGTATAACGGAAAGAAGATAACGTTCCTCGATACTCCCGGACATGAGGCGTTCACCTCAATGCGTGCGAGAGGCGCGAACGTTACGGATATCGCTATCCTCGTGGTTGCAGCTGATGACGGTATCATGCCGCAGACGATAGAGTCTATCAACCATGCTAAGGCTGCGGGAGTTTCCATAATAGTTGCCATAAACAAAATGGATAAAGAGGGCGCAGACCCTGACAGAGTAAAGCAGCAGCTCACTGAGCAGTCGCTCGTTGTTGAGGAATGGGGCGGCGATGTTATCGCAGTGCCTGTTTCCGCAAAGACAGGTATGGGTATCGATGAACTGCTCGACAATGTTCTGCTGATATCTGAGGTCAAGGAGCTGAAGGCTAACCCCGACAGGCTCGCAAAGGGTACCGTTATCGAGGCAAGGCTTGACAAGGGCAAGGGCCCTGTTGCAACACTGCTGGTTGAGAACGGAACGCTCCGTGACAGCGACATCATCATTGCAGGCACATCTGTAGGCCGTGTGAGAACTATGATGAACGACAAGGGCAGATCTATCAAGGAGGCAGGCCCCTCTACACCTGTTGAGATAACGGGTCTCGGTGAGGTGCCGAGCGCCGGAGACACCTTCAATGCGGTCGCTGACGAGAAGCTTGCAAGAGAGCTCGTTGAGCAGAGAAAGCAGGCAGCTAAGGAAGAGATGTTCGCACAGCACAGGAAGGTAACTCTTGACAATCTGTTCAGCCAGATCGAGGAGGGCGAGGTCAAGGAGCTCCCGATAATCGTAAAGGCAGATGTTCAGGGCTCGGTGGAGGCTGTAAGGCAGTCTCTCGAGAAGATCTCGAACGAAGAGGTCAGGGTAAAGGTCATTCACGGCGCTGTCGGTGCAGTATCGGAGAGCGACGTTATGCTGGCTAACGCTTCAAATGCTATCATCGTAGGCTTTAACGTAAGGCCTGACCCCGTTGCAAAGGCAAATGCTGAGCAGAACGGCGTTGACATCAGGCTTTACAGGATAATCTATGACGCTATCGAAGAGATAACGGACGCTATGAAGGGTATGCTCGCTCCTAAGCTCAGAGAGGTAGATACCGCAAGAGTTGAGGTAAGACAGGTATACAAGATATCGAATGTCGGCACCGTTGCAGGCTCCTACGTGCTTGACGGAAAGATCGGCAGGACAGACCTTATCAGGGTCGTTCGTGACGGTATCATCATTGCTGACGACAAGATGTCCAGCCTGAAGAGGTTCAAGGACGACGCCAAAGAGGTTGCAGCCGGCTTTGAGTGCGGCATAACTCTTGAAAAGTTCACCGACATCAAGGAAGGCGACATCTTTGAAGCATACGTAATGGAAGAATACAGAGATTGATGAACAGGTAATAGGTAATAGGGAATAGGTAATAGATACTATATTCTATCTTGAAATTAGAAGGAGTACGATATGGCTTCACACAAAGCAGGACGAATGTCCGAGGATATAAAGAGGATAATCTCGGGAATGATGAGAGATCTCAAGGACCCGAGGATCGCTGGCGGAGATATGCTCACGGTCGTCAGGTGTGACGTTGCGCGCGACGGCTCCTACTGCAAGGTTTATATTTCAAGCTTTGAGGGCTATGACAGGGCAAAACAGGCTGTCAAGGGGTTTGAGTCGGCCTCGGGATATATCAAGAGGGAGATATCAAACGTTCTGGGGCTAAGAAAATGCCCTGAGCTTAAATTCGTGGCTGATGACTCTATCGAGCATTCGGCCGAGATAAGCAGAAGGCTAAGAGAGCTTGTTCCCGAAAATGACAACGATGAGGAAGGAAGTGACAGCGATGACCTTTTCTGAGATAAACAGGATATTTGAAGAAAACGACAATTTTACTATCCTTACGCACAAGAGCCCGGACGGTGATACTCTCGGCTGCGGCTTCGCACTCTGCGAGTTTCTCAGAAGAATGGGCAAAAAGGCAAATGTGCTCAACTCAGAGGGCTTCCCCGACAGGTATAATTTTATCTATGAGGGCTACTATGAGCAGCAGTTCGAGGAGAAGTATGTTATCGCGGTGGATATCGCGGATACTATCCTTCTGGGACACAACCTTGAGCGCTATGCCAAGGAGGGTGCGATAGATCTCTGTATAGATCATCATATCTCGAACAAGCACTATGCAAAGCAGACCTATGTTGACCCCGATGCTTCTGCTGCCGCACTGATTATGTACAAGATATTCAAGGAGTCAGGCAGGCAGATAACAAAGCATATTGCAGAGTCTCTGTATACGGGTATCGCTACCGATACGGGCTGCTTCAAGTATGAGAACACCACCCCCGAGGCGCACAGGATAAGCGCTGAACTTATGGAGCTGGGGATAGATTTCACGACCATAAACAGAAAAATGTTCGATGTCAAGAGCAAGGCAAGGCTCAGGATAGAGCAGAGCGTTGCAAGGCATATGGAGTATTATTTCGACGACAGGTGCTCGCTGATAGTGCTCACCAAAGAGATGATGGAGGAGGCAGGCGTTGAGGCTTCCGAGTTTGAGGGGCTCGCATCGATACCTCTTAGCGTGGAGGGCGTGCTGATAGGCATAACGATAAAGCAGCGCCACGAGAACGTATACAAGATCTCGGTGAGAACTACCGAGGCGGTAGACGCTTCCGCCTTCTGCAAGAATTTCGGCGGCGGCGGACATATCCGTGCGGCAGGCTGCGAGATACACGCACCTCTTGCTGAGGTAAGAAGTATGCTGCTTATGCAGGCTGATAAGGAATTAAATGGCACAAAAGAATAATATAAGCGGAGTTCTGCCCGTTTATAAGCCTGAGGGCTGGACATCATTCGATGTGGTGGCAAAGCTGAGAAGCATAACGGGCATAAAGAAGATAGGCCACGGGGGAACTCTCGACCCGATGGCATCAGGTGTGCTGCCGGTGTTTCTTGGCAGGGCGGCAAGGGCCTGCGATATAATGCCCGATGACAGAAAGCACTACATAGCAGGCTTTCGGCTGGGTGAGACGACCGACACCCTCGACACCACCGGAAAGGTGACACAAAGCTGTGACAAAAAGGTGAGCCGTGAGGATATAGAGTCGGTGCTGGCTGAGTTTAAGGGAGATATTTTGCAGGTGCCGCCGATGTATTCGGCCATAAAGGTGAACGGCAGAAAGCTCTATGAGCTTGCCCGCGAGGGAAAAAGCGTAGAGCTTGAAGCGAGAGAGATAACCGTCGATGAGATAAAGCTGACGGAGTTTGACGAAAGAAAGCAGATGGGAGTGCTCGATATAAGCTGCCGCAAGGGCACATATGTGAGGGCTCTGATACGGGATATCGCGGTGAGATGCGGCACTCTCGGTGTTATGACGGCGCTGGAGAGGACGTTCTCGGGCGGGTTCTCGATCGATGAATGCTTCACGCTGGCTGAGGTATCCGAGGCGGTCTCGGACAGAGAGCTCAGAGACATACTTCTGCCTACGGACAAGATATTTGACCTTTATGAGGATATAAGGCTGGGTGCCTATGAAACAAAGCTCTACAAAAACGGAGTAAGGCTCAGGGCTGAGCAGTCAGGAAGGGAGCCTGATGACAGGCTTTACCGCGTATATGGGTTTGACGGCGAGTTTCTTGGTCTGGGCAGGTTCTTCGGGCAGGAGCTCGGCAATTACAAGAGCTTTTTTGAAGTATAGGATCAACGAGCGTTTAAAGGCTTCGGGGTGATGTTTTGATTATAATTGATGATAACAGCGGTATACCTCGCGGCAAGGAAACGGTCTGTGCTCTGGGGCTGTTTGACGGTGTTCACAAGGGGCACAGATACATCATAGATACTGCCGTGAGCGAAGCGAAAAAAGCAGGCAGGGCGTCGGCGGTGTTCTGCTTCAAGACGGACAGCGTGACCTCAAAGGGTCATGACGGACGGCTGGAGATGCTGCTTGATGATGAGCAGAAAAGAGAACGAATAGCCCTGGCCGGTGCCGACTATCTGTATTCGCCCGACTTTGAGGAGCTCAAGGGTATGCGCCCTGAGGAGTTCGTCAGGGATATTCTTTACGGGAAAATGGGCTGTACGGGAGCTGTCTGCGGCGAGGACTTTACCTTTGGCAGAGGTGCGGTCGGCAAGGCGGAGGATCTTGTGCGGCTGGGAGAGAAATATGGCATCAGCGTAACGGTGGCGCCCCCTCTCACCGAGGACGGAGTTACCATAAGCTCAACGCTGATAAGAAAGCTCATAAGGCAGGGAGAGATAAAAAAGGCAAATGAGCTCTTAGGCTACCGCTTCTGCTTTGAGCTGGAGGTCGAGCACGGCTTTCAGAGGGGCAGAACGTGGAATTTCCCGACGATAAATCAGTCTATCCCGAGGGGCAGGGTACTGCCGAGGTTCGGGGTGTACTGTTCAAGGGTCAGCTTTGAGGGCAGAAGATATGACGCGGTCACCGATATAGGGCTGAAGCCTACGGTGAACGCAGAGCTTACAAGGCCGCTGGCCGAGACCTTCATACTGGATTATGAGGGGGATCTGTACGGGAAGAAGGTAAAGCTGGAGCTTTACGAATTTCTGCGTGCGGAGAAGCGCTTTGACAGCGTGGACGAGCTGAAAGCAGAGATACAGCGAAACACAATGCAGGCTCAGAAATATTTTCAGCAGAGCGGTGATCTGATATGATAAGAAACAAATGGATAAAGTATATTGTTTTTATCGCAGTACTGACAGGTATCTGGGTGCTTTATGAGATAATGTTCGCAGCGCTTTTCAAGCACACCGGATATGTGTTCGTTCTCAGAAGGGACGTGCTGGCGCCTGCGGCTGCGGCAGCAGCGGTCGGGTACTTCCTGTTTCTGAAAGACTGACTGAGGTAACGGAAAGGATGATAGCTTTGAATAAGGTAAGAACAAGGTTTGCACCGTCGCCGACGGGATATATGCACATAGGCAATCTGAGGACTGCCCTTTTTGCATATCTTATTGCTAAGAAAAACGGCGGAGATTTCATTTTAAGGATAGAAGATACCGATCAGGAACGCTATGTTGAGGGCGCTGTAGATGTGATATATAACACTCTGAAGGACGTAGGCCTTAACTGGGACGAGGGCCCCGATATCGGCGGACCTGTGGGACCGTATGTGCAGTCCGAGAGATTGGGAATGTTCAAGGAGTATGCCGAGCAGCTCGTTAAAAAGGGCGAGGCTTATTACTGCTTCTGCGACAAGGAAAGGCTCGACAAGGTGAGAGCCCAGCAGGAGGCCAGGGGCATAACACCTATGTATGACAGGCACTGCCGTCATCTCTCTCAGGAGGAGACAGACAAAAACCTTGCCGAGGGCAAGCCCTATGTTATCAGGCAGGCTATCCCCGAGGGAGAGATAACCTTCCACGATGAGCTTTACGGAGATATCACCGTTGACTGTGCCGAGCTTGATGACCAGATCCTGATAAAGACGGACGGAATGCCGACATATAACTTCGCAAACGTGGTGGACGACCACCTTATGGGCATAACCCATGTGGTAAGAGGAAACGAGTATCTCGCCTCTGCACCGAAGTATACGCTGCTCTACAAGGCATTCGGCTGGGACGAGCCCACCTATATCCATGTTGAGCATATAATGAAGGACAAGCAGCACAAGCTCTCAAAGCGTGACGGCGACGCTTCCTATCAGGATCTTATGAAGAAGGGCTATCTCAAAGAGGCAGTGATAAACTATATCGCACTGCTTGGCTGGGCGCCTAAGGGCGAGCAGGAGATATTCACTCTTGATGAGCTGATACAGGAGTTCGACATTCACGGGCTTTCAAAGTCACCGGCTATATTTGATCCGCTTAAGCTGAGAGCTATCAATGCAAAGTATATAAAGGCGCTGACGCCTGAGAAGTTTGCTGAGTATGCGGTGCCTTATATCAGGCAGAGCATAAAGCGTGATGATATCGACCTTAACGAGGTGGCAGGGCTTTTGCAGGCAAGAACGGAGATCTTCACCGATATCCCTGAGATGGTAGACTTCTTCGATGAGCTGCCGGCTTATGAGAATGATCTATACACCCACAAGAAGATGAAGACAAACCCCGAGAATTCTCTTGAGTCACTCAAGGCAGTGCTCCCCGTGCTTGAAAAGCTCGATGACTGGAGCATGGACGGTGTTCATGAGGCGCTCTTCGGGCTGATAGGAGAGCTCGGTGTAAAGAACGGTATCATTCTGTGGCCGCTGAGGGTAGCACTCTCAGGCAAGCCGTCAACCCCGGGCGGAGCAGTTGAGCTTGCACACCTGCTGGGCAAGGAGGACTCCATAGCAAGAGTTAAGAAGGGTATTGAGCAGCTTTCATAAGGCTGTCACGGTGCTGTCACACGGCAGTATTACGATATATAATGGCAAAAAATTCAACCTCTGGAAGGGAGGCAATTCCCGAAGCGGAATAAGAAAATGATAGAAGTTGTAAATCTTACTAAAAGATACGGAGACAAAAAGGCTGTCAACAACATCTCGTTCAAGGCTGAGGACGGTGAGGTGCTGGGCTTTCTGGGGCCTAACGGCGCAGGAAAATCTACCACGATGAATATACTTACAGGGTATATCTCCTGCACTGACGGCAAGGCGCTCATTGACGGGATAGATATTCTCGAGGATCCCGTCAAGGCGAAGAAGCTTATAGGCTATCTTCCCGAGATACCCCCGCTTTATGTGGATATGACCGTCAAGGAGTATCTGTATTTCATCTATGATCTGAAAAAGTGCAAGCTCCCGAAGATATCTCACCTTAAAGATATCTGCCAGCTTGTGAAGATCGAGAACGTTTATAACAGGATGATCAAGAACCTGTCAAAGGGCTACCGCCAGAGAGTAGGTCTTGCGCAGGCGCTCGTCGGCAACCCTAAGACCCTTATCCTTGATGAGCCTACAGTCGGCCTTGACCCGAACCAGATAATCGAGATAAGAACTCTTATCAAAAAGCTCGGAAAGAACCATACGGTCATTCTTTCCTCGCATATTCTTTCCGAGGTGCAGGCTGTCTGCGACAGGATAGTTGTAATTAACGAAGGAAAGATAGTTGCGAACGATACGGAGGAGAACCTATCTCAGAAGCTATCGAACGAGCATAAGCTCACCGCGAAGATAGAGGGCGAGACCGAGAAGGTGCTCAGGTCGATAAAGAGCATCAAGGGCGTTATGACGGCGGAGTGCATAATGCAGCATAAAAACGGCGTCGGCACCTACAGCATTGAGGCAAGTGAGAAGACCGATATAAGAAAAGAGCTTTTCACGAGGATAGCCAAAAACGGCTGGTACCTGCTGGAGCTCAAAACGAGTGAGCTGTCTCTTGAGGATATATTCCTCAAGCTTACTATGGGTGAGCACGTTGACCTCACCGGAAGCGATGATGAAGAGGAGGCTGAGGACTGATGGGAGCTATATTCCGCAGAGAGGTGAGGTCTTATTTCACCTCGCCTATCGGATACATATTTCTGGCTGCATTCTATGCCTATACGGGCATAATGTTTTCAAGCTACAGTCTGGAGAGCGGCTACACCAAGCTTGATTCGCTCTTCGGCTCTCTTCTGATAATAATAGTGGTGCTCGTTCCTATCCTTACGATGAGGACGATCTCCGAGGAAAAGCGCTCAAAGACGGATCAGTGCCTGCTGACGGCGCCTGTAGGGCTCGGCTCTATAGTTGTCGGAAAGTTTCTTGCGGCATTTCTGATCTATCTGCTGGCAGTGTCTATCACTGTAGTGCTGGCAGTTGTGGTGTCGGTATACGGCAGCCCCGACTGGAACGTTGTTGTCGGCAACATAGTGGCGCTGGCGCTTGTGGGCGGAGCTTATATCTCTATCGGGATACTCTGCTCGTCGTTCACAGAAAATCAGGTGGTGGCTGCAGTGTCGAGCTTTATCGCGCTGCTGCTGTGCTCGTTCCTTTCGACCATTGCGAATATCCTTCCGTTTGAGTGGCTGCAGGCTGCCTGCGGAAAGATCTCGTTCGGCGAGAGATATTACTCCTTTACCTACGGAGTGTTTGATTTTTCAAATGTCGTGTTCTTTATAAGCGCGGTCGCAGTATTCCTGTTCCTTACGGTCAGGGTGCTGGAGAGAAGACGCTGGTCATGATATCTGAAAGAGAGACTGTCGAGAAAAGGAGGTAATTCCCGCGCGGGAAAGAGATATGGATACTAACGAGAATAACGAAAGAGTCTCCGTTTCAAACGAAGAGCTGCTGGCCGGCGTCATCGAAAGCGAGAAGAAGGCAAAGCAGGAGGAAAACACGGAGAACAGCGATAAAAAGAAGAAAAAAGATAAAAACAAGACCAAAGAGGTCAGGGGCACGGCAAAGAAGCTCAAGCACGGAACTATGGCAACGGTGCTCACCTGCGTGTTTATAGCGCTGGTGGTGCTGGTGAACGTAGTCACCACGATGATCTTTGACAGATACCCTATATCCATCGACCTTACACAGAACAAGATATATTCCGTTACCGATAAGACGGAGAAGTATGTCAAGAGCATCGACACTGATGTGCTTGTGACGGTGTTTGCCGATGAGGAGACATTTGAGGGCTACAATTCCTACACCAAGCAGGCCTCTGAGCTTATTAAAAACTATTCAAAGCTCAATCATCACATAACCTACAGATTCGTGGATATCGACTCTAATCCCGAGATCACCAAGGATTATGAGACTACGCCCGCACAGTTTGAGATATACTTCGAGACCAAGGCTGATGCTGACGGCAAGGAGATCAAAAGGGTAAAGTCTGTCGGAATGATAGACCTTGTTAAGTTCAAAGACGATTTCCTGTCACAGATAACCGAATCGGGAATGACTCTTGAGCTGGCTGTTCAGCAGTACGGCGGAGAGCTCAACTTCCTCTACTATTTCGGAGCATATGTTGAGTCATCAAACGCGGAGCAGGCATTCACCTCTGCACTGATGACGGTGACCGACCCGAACCCCGTCTATGTGACATTAGTGACGGGCAGCAACGAGCTTACGGCACTTACGTATTTCCAGTCGCTGCTGGCGGCTAACGGATATGATGTGAATTCTATAGACATCACCTCGCAGGATATCCCCGAGGAGACTGACGTTATAGTTATCCCGGCGCCTAGAGCAGACTATACACCCGAGGACGTTGAGAAGCTCAGCGCATTTCTCAATAACGACGGCAATTTAGGCAAGCAGATGATCTATGTTGCCTCCTATGGTCAGGAAGAGACCCCGAACCTTGATGAGTTCCTTGCCGAATACGGTATATCGGTAGGTGAGGGCGTTATCTGTGAGAAGGACGCTGCAAGATACTATAATGAGCCCTGCACAACGCTGGTAGATGTTGTGTCTGAAAACTTCACTCAGGACGTTCAGTCGGACGACCCTAAGATAATGTCTACCCTTTGCAGACCTGTTAATGTGCTGTTCGATGAGCAGGGAATGAACGTCTGCGAAGCGTACCTGACATCGACTTCTTCCGCATATACGGCTCAGATCTCGGTCTCTACGACGACTGGAGAGATAGCTGTCGGCGATGCGCTTTCCAAGGGCGCACAGAACTATGCGGCAATGGGCTCAAAGGCTAAGTTTACAGACGATAACGATACGGTATATTCAAACGTGCTGGTGCTCGGTTCAGAGGCTCTCCTTTCAGACTACTACCTGCAGTTCAACAGGTATCAGAATGCGGAGTACTTCGTGAGCGTTCTGAACGGAATGACCGGCAAGACCACGATAGAGGGCCTTACCATTCAGCCGAAGTCGATAACCGGCAATGCCTTCGATATAAACGAGAGCCAGAAATCAAGACTGAAATGGACATTCTGTCTGATAGTTCCGGCCTGCGTTCTGATAGTCGGTATAATAGTCTGGGTAAGAAGAAAGAACAGATGACCTTTACCTGAAAAAAGAGTGGTGACAGATACAGAATGAATTCAAAAGTACAAGGCATAATCGTGCTGGGAGTGTGCGCTGCCTGCCTTGGCGGAGTGGCAGTGTTCCTGTCGAAAACTCAGCCTGCGGACAAGGCTGACAGCTCCTCCTCATCACAGGCGGCTAAGGTAAATCCAGAGCCCGATGAGAGCGTTGTGATACTGACAAGGTGCGCCGACGATATCGCTTCGGTGGGCGTTAAGAATGAGTTCGGAGAGTTTGCGGTAGAGAAGCCTGCCTCGGGAAAAACGAACTGGGTCATAGAGGATCTGGTGTCGGTCTCTCAGGATTTTACGGCGGAGCAGTCAATGGTGAATAACCTTGATGAGTTCGAGGCTAAAAAAACTGCCGAAGAGAACGTAACGGACTTTGCAAAATACGGCCTTGACGATCCTCAGACGGTCATCACCGTCACCTATACAGACGGTGAGGTCAAGACTATGAGCATCGGTGACGAGGCGCCTGATGCGCGCTATGCCTACGCAAGGATAGATGAAGAGGACACCGTTTACATGGTGTATCAGAGAAAGCTCACGTATTACACCGGCAAGGTGACAGATTATGTGAACCTTACTATGATAGACAAGCCTGCCGATGACGACTGGCCTGATTACGGAGTGCTCACGGTCATGAGAAAAGACCTTGACTATGATATGAAGTTTGAAAACGACACCAGCACCCTTGCCGGCGGCATATCAAGTCAGGTAATGACGGAGCCCGTGTTCTCATACCTTAACATAACGAACTCTACAGATACTACCCACGGAATGTGGGGGCTGACGGCTTCGGAGTGTGTGCTCATAGAGCCTTCCGAGGAGGACTTCAGGAGCTACGGTATCGATGACCCTTACTGTGAGGTAACGCTCACCGGTGATGGGTATGACTACGACCTGAAAATAGGCAATGCCGTGTATGAGCAGGACGAGGACGGAAACAATACCGATAATGTGGTGTCGTATTACTGCTATGTTACCGGCAGCAAGGGCAGAGAATGCATCTACAGCGTTGCTGCGGCAAGCCTGCCGTGGGCATCGATCAAGGCTGAGGACGTTATCTCCAGCCTGATGACGACGAACTATATCTATGACCTTGACAGCATCGAAGTCAGGACTGAGGACAAGACCTATGCCTTTGAGGTAGAGAGCAACGGCTCTTCCACCGAGGAGCTGCCCGATGACGCTAACCCCGAGGTAACAAAGGTAACGCTTGACGGCAAAGAGCTCGATGTTGAGAACTTCAAGAGCTACTACCTGTACATCATGGGCTGCCCGACAGACGAGATCTGCTTTGAGGAGCCGAGCGGCGACAGCGTGCTTACCGTTACGATGAACAAAAAGGCCGGCGGCGAGGACGTTATGGAGTTCTACAAGGATTCCTCAAGGAGATACATCGTCAAGCTCAACGGCGTGCCCTCATACAGGATATCGAGCAGCTGGTTCGATCTGTGCCTGAAGAACACAGAGGCAGCAGCCGCGGACGGAAAGATACAGGACACATATTAAGACAAATTTCGCGCACGGGACGTGCTAAACTAAAAGAGCTGTCCGCCTGAGGGCAGCAAATAATGAACGGAGGAGAAATCATGGCAGAAAAGAAAGCATTTTTTACTTACAAGGGACTTCCGCTCGTCAGGAAGGGAAACCAGCTTTTCTTCGGACATATGTACGATGAGTTCGTAGTGCAGATCGACATTGTATCGACCGAGAAGAAGGGTGGTATAGACGTGGCAAACAAGGTCATCATCAGAAAAATGGCGACCGATATGACCCTGCCGCCTAACAAGCAGATAGTTAAAAAGGCAGAGAAGGGCAGTCTTTACGAGGCGCTTGATTATGCCTGCGCATGGCTGAAGGTATCATAACAGAAAGCTCCCGTTTTTGCGGGAGCTTTTTTGTGCTGCGCGCGTATAGAAAACGTTTAAGATATAAATTATTAATTTTTGGGCGGCTGTTTTTTGGCCGTACCCCCTTGTAAAGTCGGGAAAGATATGTTAAAATAGACTTACAGTTATGGGCGGATAAGCCAAATAAATATAAAGGAGCGTACCAGATATGCAGTATGGATATTTTGACCTTGAAAACAAGGAATATGTCATCACAA
>ODAI010138183.1_pt1 | contig 26572 bp, 23 predicted proteins | sample 1539321 | NCBI WGS metagenome assembly ODAI01 (sample SAMN02144231, study PRJEB22623) | gut metagenome | biome: sheep rumen | host: Ovis aries | place: New Zealand
ACTTGGTATTTCTAAAGGAAATGATGTTGCAAGTGCAGTTCAAAAAGCTTCTCATGAGGCATATAAGAACTTGTTTGAGGTTCCTTTGACAAAACATAATACTGTTCCATATCCTATTTCTTTGAAATATAAGGCTTGTTTAGTAAAGCTTTTACCAGCTTCAGAGGGTACTTGAGTTAAGGCTGGTTCTTCAATCAGATCTGTATTGGAATTAGCAGGTTATTCAAACATCTTATCAAAGATGGTTGGTTCAAATAATAAGCTTAATAATGCATTAGCTACTATTAGAGCTTTAGCTTCATATAAGCATGCTGATTATTTCACTTCTTTAAAGACTACAAAGTCTGATGAGAATGAATCTGCAGATGCTGCTGAAGTAAAAGAAACAAAAGCTCCAGCTAAAAAAGCTGCTGCTGAAAAGGCTGAAAAAAAGGAACCAGCTGCTAAAAAGGCTCCTGCTAAGAAGCCTGCAGCTAAAAAAGCTCCTGCAAAAAAGGCTGCTGAAAAGGAAGATTAATTTTAACTATTTATTGTGTTTAAATCATGAAACTTCATAGTTTAGTGAGAAGTAAAGGGCTTACTGATAAGCTTAATAGAAGATGAAGAGGTAACGCTTCAGGTAGAGGTAATTTCTCAGGTAGAGGTTGTAATGGTCAGAAATCAAGAAGTGGTCATTCAATGAAACCTTTCTTTGAATGAGGACAAACTTCAGTTGTAATGAGAATGCCTAAACATAGAGGATTTAAAAGATATTATAAGCTTTTGACTCCTGTACAAGCAGTTAATCTTGATGTAATTCAAAAAGATGAAAAGATTACTGAAGTTGTTTCTAAGGAAGTTCTATTGCAACTTGGTTATATTCGTTCAGCAGATGTTGCAGTTAAAATTCTTTGAACTTGAGATTTACAAAAGGCTTTGTCTTTTGAAGGAATTGAACATTTCTCTGCTACTGCTAAAGCTAAAATTGAAAAAGCAGGTTGAAGTATAAAATAGTGTTTATCATATAGAAGAAACGCAACCTGAGTTGCGTTTTATTCTTTTATAATAAACATTTCTATTGAAAAGAATTGTCTAATTATTATTAATCACATATATTTACTATTGTTTTTATAAGAGATGAATGCTGTAAAATTATTTTGTAAGAAGGTTGGTGAAATCTTCGGAAATAAAAAGATCAGAAATAAAATTTTGTTTACTCTTATGGTTTTGGCAATCTACAGGTTATTAGTTTTTATTCCTGTTCCATTTGCTGATATTTCTGTATTGATGAATCAAACTCTTAATTCTGGTTCTGATTTCGGTTATTTTGTTATGTTGCTTTGATGAGCATTAGATCAATTTGCTTTTATTGCAATCTGAATCTCTCCTTACATTACAGCATCAATCATCATGCAGTTGTTGTGAGTTATCCTTCCATCTGTTGAGGAACTTACAGAACAATGAGAAGTTGGTCATGCTAAGATTAATCAATATACTAGATATTTAACTTTCCCATTAGCTTTTTTACAAGGTATTGGATCTGTATATTTGATTAATAGTATGCTTTGAGGAGCAGCTATCCCAACTGATTTTTGAACTGTAGTATTAGCTGGTTTCGTGATGGCTGTTGGTTCTATCCTCTTAATGTGGATGTGAGAACTTATCACTGAGAAGTGAGTATCTAATGGTATTTCAATGTTGATCTTCTCTTCAATCGTTGCTTGAATTACACAACAAGTATATGGAAGCTTAGCTTCTTCAACTAATATTTGGTGAGTTATTGTATTTATGTTATTAATTGTGTTAGTTCTTGTTGTATTATCTATCTTCATTATTAAGTCTATTAAAGAAATTCCTATTATCTATGCAAAGCAAGGTAAGGCTCAACAATCTTCATTGTTACCTATCCCAATGAACCCTGTAGGTATGGTTCCTATTATCTTTGCTATGGCATTTGTATCATTCCCTCAATTATTAGCTAAATTAATTACTCAATTCCAGCCAGGTAATGGTAGATTAGTATCTGTTGCTAACTGGATTGATGCTAACTTTAATATCTATGCACAGAATCCTGGTTTTTGGGCTGTATTTGCATATGTAATCTTCATAGTATTATTTACATTCTTCTATGCTATGATTACATTCAGTCCAGATAGAATCTCTGATAATATCCAAAAGAGAGGTGGATTTATCCCTTGAATCAGACCTGGTAAAGCTACAGCAAAATATATTAATGGTATCTTAATGCATCTTTGTTTCTGGTGAGGTCTTGGACTAGCAGTAGTTGGTATCTATACTTATATTTTACAATGGATTCCTTTCATTCAAACAATTGTTGAATCAATCTGATCTCTTCCAGTTGTTGTTACAGGTTCTTGAGTTATTATTATTGTATGAGTTGTACAAGAAATTATTAATAAGATTCAAGGTGATCTTGTAATGCAAAAATATGAAATGTATGAAGATTAATTTATAATATAAAATTGACTAGTCTTAATCGACTAGTCTTTTTTTTAATTATTAATTATTTCTTTTAAGATTTCTTTGTTAAGTGAATCTTTTATGTAAAAATGCATTTTGTCTGAGGTTTTGTTGTAACGATATTCATAGTGATCATTTTGGCAGTTAAGTATGTTTTCTATAAGTTCTTTTGATATTTTGATAGTTACATTGTTAGTATTTTGTTTTATTATTGTGTTAGTCATTTCTTTTCTACGTTCATCTTCTGTTAGAAGATTTAGTGTTAATTCTTTTTTTGTTTTTTCTTTTATGTTGTTAGTATTTTCATTTTGAGAGTGAAAAAAAAGTTCTGTTTCGATATTTTCTCAGTTGCTTATTTTTTTAAGAGATTCTTCATCTAGTAAGAAAAAATAGTCTTGATTACTTTTTTCAAAGATAACTCATTCTGTTCTTTGCTGTATTTCTTCCATTTTTACTCTTGGTATTAAATTTAATTTATATTATTAAATAAGGTGATATTTTGCAAGTATTTTCTTTTAAAGAAATTCTAATTCTCTCTTGTATTTAAAAATTGCAATATTATTATACTTTTATTGTTTGATGTGTCAGTTTTTTTGATTTTTTATATTTGTTTTAGTCATATGGAATTAACAGTAGAGAAGTATTTAGAGTGAATAAAAAATAATAGTTTTACAGCTAAAGAGGTTGTACTTTCTTATCAAAAGCAAGCTAAATTAATGAATGATTCACTAAATGCTGTAGTTCGTTTTAATGATAGTTTTGTTTCAAAGAATTTAGATGAATTTGCTTCTCGTCCTCTAGCTGCTTTACCTATAATGGTAAAAGATAATATTTTGGTAGAGTGAGAATTAGCTACTTGTAGTTCTAAGATGATGGAAAATTATAAAGCTCCTTATACTGCGACTTGTATGAAGAATATGATTGATGCATGAGCTCTTATGATTTGACAAACAAATATGGATGAATTTGCAATGTGATGATCAACAGAAACTTCATATTATGGTAAAACATTAAATCCTCATTGAAAAAATCGTATTCCTGGATGAAGTAGTTGAGGTTCTGCAGTATCTGTTGCTGCATGAATGGCTATAGCTGCATTGTGAACTGATACATGATGAAGTGTTCGTCAACCTGCTAGTATGTGTTGAGTTGTCTGATTTAAGCCAACTTATTGAGCAATTTCTCGTTATTGAGTTGTTGCAATGGCTTCTTCTTTGGATCAAGTTTGAATTTTTGCAAAAACAGTTGAAGATGTTAGACTTCTTTTCCCTTATTTAGCTTGATATGATGAAAAGGACTCAACTTCATCTAAAAATGCGGATGAAATGAAGAAATGTAATGTTGCTAAGAAGGATAGTTATAAAATTTTGGTTCCAGAAGAGTTTATTAATGAGTGATTAGATACAGAGATAAAAGAATTGTTCTTAAAAAAGATTGATGAGTTGAGGGGGAAATGATGTGTTGTAGAAATTAAACCATTGCCTATTATGAAAGACGCATTGGCTATTTATTATACATTGATGCCTGCTGAAGTTTCAACAAATCTTTCTCGTTTTGATTGACTTCGTTTTTGACATCAAGATGATACTCAAAAATATGTTTCATTAGATGATTATTATGCAAGTATTAGATCTGAATGATTCTGAGAAGAAGTAAAAAGAAGAATATTATTGTGAACTTTTGTTTTGAGCTCCGCTAATTATGAATGATATTATTTGAAAGCATTAGAGGCTCAAAAGCAACTAAAAGCAGATTTAGAAGAGGTTTATAACGAGTACGATGCTATTCTTTCTCCAACTTCACCTGAAGTGGCTTGGAGAATAGGGGAAAAGGTTTCTGATCCATTGAAGATGTATTTATCTGATTTGTATACTGTTCCTGCTAATTTAGCATGATTGCCAGCAATTTCTGTTCCTATGTGAAATGTTGATAAAGATGGAGAGTCTTTACCTATTGGTGTTCAAATAATGTGAAAAAAATGGAGTGATTGGATGATTTTTGATATTGCTGATTTGATTTAAATATTTTTGGAATTGTTAAAATTTGCCTTAAATTTTGGCTTAAATACTTGATTATCTAAAAGTGACTTTTTTTATGGTTTTGAAAATGCTGATAGTTATTTGTGAAATTTTGATATTTGATTTATTGAAAATAAAGCTTTAAGTGCTGAATTGAGATAATAAACAACCATTTTTGTAAAAAAGTTATAAAATAGTATAAAAATCTCTTGATTTTATATCCTGTTTTGTTATAAAATGTCACTGTCATCATAATCAAGTGACTATGCGGATATGATGTAGTTGGTGTAGCATAGCAGACTTCAGCTCTGTTTGTACGGGTTCGAGTCCCGTTATCCGCTGATTTATAACTACTTCTATTGATGTTTGGTCGTATTCTTTGAGGACTTGCTATTATGGCTATTGGTGCAGCGTGCTGTTACTATTCGTATGATTTGGTAAGCGCTTTCTGAAGAAATGACTGGATGGAAAGGAACTTATGAGGTACAAGAAATTGAGTGGTTCTTTTCTGATTTGCAATGGTAGTTATTTGAATATTGATGGTATTTGGTGTATTTAGTATTTCAAGTCCTGCTACTCAAGTATCATGAGTTGGGTTGTAATACTAAGAAAATTAAATTGTATTGGGCTCTTAGCTTAGTTGGTAGAGCGCCTGCTTTGCACGCAGGAGGTCAGGGGTTCGACTCCCCTAGAGTCCAAATTTTGTTTAATGGGGAGATGGCAGAGCGGTCAATTGCATCAGACTGTAAATCTGACGCCTCACGGCTACGTAGGTTCAAATCCTACTCTCCCCAAACTGGAGTCCCTATAGTTCAATGGATAGAACAACAGCCTTCTAAGCTGTGGATCCAGGTTCGATCCCTGGTGGGGATAGATGAATTATTTTTGGGCTCTCGTGGTCTAGTGGTTTAGGACGCCACCCTCTCACGGTGGAAATCGAGGGTTCGAGTCCCTCCGGGAGCGGTTATTTTATTCTCGTTACATGTTATATGGATCAAAAAACTTTTAAGTCGTCTAGCAATAATCAAAGCTTTTGATGACAAAAAAAGAATTTTTGAGGACAGAATAAAGCCGATAGGGGTGGAAACAATATATCTGCATTCAAAGCTAAGGTTATTTATGTGAATGATCAAATAAAGGCTCCGAATGTTATGATTATTGATGATAATAAGGCAAATCTATGAGTATTTCCTAGAAGAGTTGCTCTTGAAATGGCTAATGAAAAGTGATTGGATTTAGTTCAATTGACTTATGATCCTGAGAAAATGCTTTCAACAGTTAGATTAACTGACTATTGAAAATATATGTATCAAAAGTGAAAAGAAGAAAAAGAGAGAAGAAAATCTCAAAAGTGAAAAGATACTAAGGAGTTAAAAGTTAGCTATTCTATATGAGAGAATGATCTTCAATTGAAGGTTAAAAAAGCTCAAGAAATCTTACAATGATGAGATAATGTGAAATTCTCAATTAGATTGAAATGAAGAGAGAGAATGTATGCTGAAAAAGCTGTTCAGAAATTAGAAGCTATTCAATGAATGTTGGCTGACTTCTGAAAGACTCAGTATGATACTCCAAGAAAAGAAGCAAATTGATATAGTATTATTTTATTTAGTAAATAGGCTCAACTGATGGCTAATAAATTAAAGACACATTCTGGAGCTGCTAAAAGGTTTAAGATAACAAAAAGCAAGAAGGTGTTCTCTTCAAAACAATGAAACAATCATCTTTTGACAAATAAATGAAAGACTAACAAAAAGTTTGGTTATTGAAAAGAGGTTGTTGGAGCAACAGCAAAAATGTTGAAAAATTTACTTCCTTATAAATAGGTTAAAAAATGGTTAGAGTTACTAATTGATTACAAAGACAAAGAAGACATAAGAGATTTGTTGCACAAGCTACATGATTTAGATTGGGAAGAAAAAATCTCTATAAACAAGTTAGATTGGCTTTGGTAAAGCAATGACAACATGCTTATGAAAGTAGAAGATTAAAGAAAAGAGATTTCAGAAGACTATGGATCGAAAGATTGTCTGCTGTTGTTAGAGAAAAAGGTTGAAAGTATTCTGTGTTTGTAAACACAATGTATAATAAAGACGTTAAGTTAGATAGAAAAGTTCTTTCAAATATCGCAGTGGCTTTCCCTGTTGTATTTGACAAAATGTATGATGAAATAATGAAATAAAGCAATAGGGGACGGTAGCAGTTTTCATAATTGCTATCGTCCTTTATGTCTACTTATGCCGAGGTGGTGGAATTGGTAGACACGAAGGACTTAAAATCCTTTGAGGCTTATACCCTCGTGCCGGTTCGATTCCGGTCCTCGGCAAACTTAATTATATGAGTTAGGTTTTAATTATTATTTGTAATATTCATGTGATTCACTGTTCGAAGAACTGGAGATTTGAATACCAATGAGAGAATTATTTCTTTTTATAAGAAAGAGCTTTGGGCTTCTCATATTTTGGATAAAGCAAAGAAGCAAAAGCATTATGGTACAAAATGGTATAGAAAGTTTGTTAGTTATGATTTCCCTTCTTCTAGAAGATATAAGAGAATGAGAGCTATTGTTTCTGATGCTTATAGAAAGACTAAGAAGAAATATAATACTTTAGCACAACTTGGTAAGATTGTGTAAATTTATTTGGTATTTGTTATTAAACGATGTATGCAGTAGTAGATTTACAATGACATCAATATATTGTTTCAGAGAAAGATGAAATTGTTGTAGATAATGTTGATATTGCTCAATGATGATCTCTAGTAGCTGATAAAGTATTGGCTGTATTTGATGAAAAAGGTGACTCAGTTAAAGTTTGAAAACCATATGTTGATTGAGCTAGCGTAGAATTTAATGTTTGAGAAACTCAAAAGGGTGAAAAAGTTAAAATTCTTAAGTTTAAAAGAAAAACAAGATATGCTAGATTGAAGGGATTTAGACCTCTTCAAACGGTTTTAACTGTTAAAAAGATCGTTGGTTAATGGCTAAAACATGAGTATTGGAATGGGATTGAGAAATCCTTGAACAACTTCCAGCTGGAAAGTATATGGTTAAATTAAAAGATACCGATATGGTTATTACTTGTTATAAAGCTGGAAAAATGAAACAATCTCATATTTGAATTATTGAATGAGACATGGTTAAGGTTGAGGTTAATCAATATGATATGAAGCAAGGTAGAATTATATATAGATATAATGTTGCTACTAAGGCTTCACAAGATGATATTGCTGAATAATTATTTAAATCTTATGTTTGAAGACAATGAAAGTGGTAACTTCTCTTAAAAAAAGGTGTATGTATTGTCAAATTGTAAAGAGAAAAGGAAAATTGTATGTAACTTGTAAAAAGAATCCTAGACATAAGGCTAGACAGGGATAATTTTATTTATATTTGTTTTTTTTGAGAAATGTTTAGATTAATGGGACATGTTCTTCCAGAAGAGAAATCTATTTGGATTGCGTTAACAACCATTTATTGAATTGGAAGAGAAAGATCAAGAAAAATCTTAGATCAACTTAAAATTAATTATATGAAAAAGGTAAAAGATGTTACTGAAGAAGAACAAAAGTTGATTTCTGATGAATTAAAGAACTATGTTCTTGAAAATGATCTTAAGAGGGAGGTTGCTTCTGCTATTAAGAGATTAAAGGAAATTAAATGTTATAGATGAATGAGACATAATCTTTGACTTCCTGTTAGATGACAATTAACAAGAAAGAATGCAAGAACTGCTAAAAAACTTCTTGGAAGATCAAAGGTTAGACCTGTATTAAAGAAATAGTTTTATCTAGTTTTTTCTATGGAAAATGGCTGTTACAAAGGCAAAAAAGAAGGATATTAAAGTAGTTAGTGGAGTTTTGCATGTTCATACAACTTCAAATAATACATTAGTTACATTAATTGACCAAGAATGAAATAAAATTCTTTGAGGTGGTACTTGAAAGGTTTGATATAAAGGTTCAAAGAAGAGTACACCATATGCTGCTGAAATGCTTACAAAGAATATTCTTAAAGAAGCTCAAAATTACTGATTAAAGGAAATTTGAATTATCTTTAAGGGAATTGGTATGGCTAGAGAATGAGTCTTCAAAGCTATTACAGAGATTGGTGTAATTGATATTGCTTATATTAAAGAAGAAACTGGTATCCAATTTGGTGGTTGTAAAGGTGAAAGACCAAAAAGAAATTAATATTCATATATGCTTTTTTCTGTTTTATTATTATTTTAAACGATGAGATACACAGGTGCTAAGTTCAGATTATGTAGAAGAGAACAAGTTAATCTATTTGGTTCTCAAAAATATAATATTAAGAAAAGAAGAGCTTTGCCAGGACAACATGGTGCATGAATGCAAAGAAATTCTGAATACTGAAAACTACTTAGAAATAAGCAGGTTGTAAAGAGAAGTTATCTTCTTTCTGAAAAACAGTTTTCAACTATCGTAAAGAAAACAGCTGCTAAATATGCTAAAAATAATAATCTTTCACATGATGTTGCTTTGTTCCAATTCTTGGAAAGAAGACTTGATGTAATAATCTTAAGAGCTGGATTTGCAAATACTATTATGCAAGCTAGACAAATGGTTGTTCATGGTCATTTCCTATTAAATGGTAAAAAGCATAATGTTCCTTCAACTTTTGTTGAAGCAGGTGATAAGATTGAACTTAAAGATAAATTAAAGAATTCTCCTTTATATGCTTCTTTGGCTAAGACTTCTCCAGCAAAAGTTCCTTCTTGGATTAAGGCTGATAGAAATGCTTACTCTATTGAAGTTCTAGGAGCTCCACAATCTGGTGAAATTGAAACATTGTGAGATCTTCTAAAGGTTATCGAATTCTATGCTAGAGCGTAGTAAATAAGTAAGCCTATTAACAAAAACTTTATATCATATTTCTACTTCTATGTTGAACATACAACAATTTATCGGAGTTCCAAAGATCGGTTTCAGCCAACTTGAAGATGGCGCTACAAGATTTGAATTGAAATATGTACCAAGAGGATTCGGTCACACTCTATGAAACGCTTTAAGAAGAATTATTCTTGCTTATAATTTAGGTGGAGCTATTACAGGGTTAAAGATTAAATGAGTTCCACATGAATACGATATTATTAGTGGGGTAAGAGAAAATGTAATTAATATTATGTTGAATCTTAAAACACTTCGCTTTAAATTAGATGAAAACGTTGATTCACTTCAGTGGGTTTCACAAAAGTTTAAGTGAGTTGGTTCCTATAGTGCTGCTGATTTGAAATTACCTACAGGTATTGAATTATTAAACTGAGATGTACATTTGTTTGAAATAACTGATAGTTCAGTTGAGTTAAGTATTGATTTGAGAATTGAAAAAGGATATTGATATTATAGTCTTGATTATCTAAGACAAAGAGATAAGAGTCCAGATTGAAATGCTGAAGTTTGATTGCTATTAATTGATAATGACTTTTCATTAGTTGATTATGTTAGATATGATGTTGAAGAAGTTATTGAAGACTTTAGTGGTAGTACAAAGGATGCATTAAATATTGAGGTTAAAGCAAAATATGAAGCTATTTCTCCTAAAGAAATTGTTATGTTTGCTTGAGAGGTATTAGCAAGTTATGCAAAACTCTTTGTATTTGATAATGTATATATTGATAAATCAGTATTGGTTGATTATGAAGATTTAACAGAAGATTCATCATCTCCTGTTGAAGAATGATCTTCAGTTAAGACAATGCCTATTGATGCTCTTCCATTAAGTGAGAGAACTAGAAATGCATTGATAAAGAATAATATTCTTTATGTTGAAGATCTTGAAAAGAAAAAGAAGTCAGAATTGCTTGTTATGAAATGAGTTTGAAGAAAAGCAATTGATGAAATTACATCTTCATTATCAAACATTGGTAAGGTATTGATTGGTTAAATTAGGATAATTTATTATTTATTATGGTTTTAAAATGAGACACCAGCAAAATAAGCTCTTACAAGTAAATACTGGAGCAAAAAGTAAATGAGTATTTATGAGAATGCAACTTTCAAGTTTAATTAGAGCTGGAAAGATTACAACAACTTCTAAAAGAGCTAAGGTTTTAAAAGCTTTCACAGATGAATTCTTCTCTATGTTATTAAGTTTTGATTCAAAATATGATGAAAAAGCTGCTAAGAGAGAAGTTATTAAGTATGTAAAATCTGTAGTTTATGGTGAAGAAGAATGAAAGAAAGTTATTGAGAATCTTTTGCCTAAGTATAGAGAAGAAAAAAGAACTTCAGGGTTCACTACTTCTTATAGACTTGGTTTCAGAGTTTGAGATGCTGCAGCAAAAATTATGTTAAAGTTAGCATAGTCGTCATTTATTTTAGTTATCGTATGTGAGTAATAATGGAGTTCACTAAGAAAGATTTAAATAAGACCATCTGGGTTAAACAGACTGATCAAGAAAAAAATAGAAGATGGTATCGTGTTGATGCTACTTGAAAAACTCTTGGTAGATTAGCTGCTGATGTAGCTAAGAAACTAATGGGTAAAGATAGAGCTTATTATTCTGATTTCTGGGATGCTGGTAGTTTTGTAATCGTAGAAAACGTTGAGAATATGGTTGCTACTGGTAAAAAGCTTTCTGATAAGGTTTATTATACTTATAGTGGTTATAAAGGTAATCTTAAGACTATCACTTTGTGAGAGTTAATGAAGAAAAATCCTTGAAAAGCTTTGTGGTATGCCGTTAGATGAATGCTTCCTAAGAATAAGTTGAGAGACTCTAGAATCAAGAGACTAAAATTAATTAAAGGAACAACTACTAAATACGATAATTTTAAACCAATTAACCTTTATAAATAATGGCAAACAGAGAGTACACAAATGCAGTTGGAAGAAGAAAGGAAACAACAGCAACTGTAAAGTTATATGCTAAAGGAGCATGAAATTATCTTGTAAAGACAGCTAGTGGTAAGGAATATAGCTTAGCAGATTATTTTGGATGAAATGTTTATTTGTATCAAAATGCTATTCAACCTTTTACAACTTTAGGTTCTGATGTTGTTAAGAAGTTTGATGCAGAAATTAAAATTGTTGGTGGAGGTATTGCATGACAATCTGATGCTATTAGATTAGCTTTCTCAAGAGCTTTGGTTGAATGGAATTCTGATTTAAGACCTTCTTTAAAACCTCATGGTTTATTAAAAAGAGATCCTAGAGTTAAGGAAAGAAAGAAGCCAGGTTTGAAAAAAGCGAGAAAGGCTCCAACATGGTCAAAGAGATAATTATATATTTTTGTGAGAAAGAATCAGTTTATACTGGTTCTTTTTCTTTTGCTTTTTTTTTAAATAAAGATATAGTTTTTTTGTTTTATCCTTTATTTAATTGTAATGAATAAAGATATCGTATTCTTTTGAATCCAATGATCTTGAAAATGAACACAAGCTAAGATTTTTTTGGAAAAGTATAATAATTATAAGTATATTGAGCCTGGTCAAATTTTTAGAGCTTTAAGTTCTAATGATAATGTTATTTCTTCATATATGAAGGATACAATGGCTCAGGGTAAAATGTTATCAGATTCTTTGGCTTTTGATCTTTTTTCTATGTGTTCTCATTTGTTAGAAGATGGTGAATATATGTTAACTGATTGATTCCCAAGAACAATGGCTCAACTTCATTACTTTATTGCAAAGGAATGTGAGATGAAGAGAGATTTTGTTGGAGTTTATTTTGATATTTCTAGAGAGACTGCTGTTGAAAGAATTCTTAATAGAGCGAAAGAACAAAATAGAGCAGATGATATGGATATGAATACGATAAATAAGAGGTTAGATACTTTTGAGAAGGAAACAATGCCAGTGATAAAATATTTTGACAGTATCTGAAAATTGGTGACGGTCAGAGCTGATGTTTCTGTTGATGAAATTTATAAAAAAATGATTGAGCAGTTGTGAATGTAATATTTTTTAAAAATCCTACTGGTTACGAAATTTCTAGTCTGTTTTATTAGACTAGATTTCGTTTTATTTACTAGGATTTTTTTATTCGATGTCTGTAAGAAATTTTCCTGTGTTTGTACTTCAATCTTTTCGCATTGATTGTCAGTTTCGTTCTGCGTAGTCTTTTTTGTATATTTTTTCAAATCCTGTTATTTTTCCAATGTGGAATACTCAGCTTTGGTTTTCATCATTATCTATATAATAGTAATTTCATTTTTTTCGTTCAGTTCCTTTAATTAGTTCGTAGAATTTTTCTCAGTTTATTTCGAGGTATTTTCATTTAGCATTGTTTTTTATGATTGAGACATCAATAAGTAATTTATTATTTTTTCGTGAGCTTATGTCTTTGATGTTTATTTGTGGATAACTTATTGATTCAAAGGTTGTTCACGTTTTTGTTTCTATTTCTAGTAAGGTTGATAGTTCTTTTGTTTTTTCTTTTATTAAAAAATCCCTTTTTTGATTGAAAGGGCGTTCGTTTCTTTGTTTCCTTGTTTCCATCTTTTTTATGGTTATTGGGTAAAATCAAGTATTATAATTTCTTTTAAAATTTACAAGGCCTGTTTTTTAAAATGTATCGTTTTTGGTGGATAATCTTTCTTTTTGTTTCATAAATTTTTTTTGAGTGATGAAATTTTTTGATGATTATGAGAATCTTTATTATGTAGAGTGGTTAGATATTCGTTCTGATTTGCATTTTCTTAAGGTGTGTATCTTTTAATAAAAATATTCTATATCATAATTTTAAAATAAGGCAAGTATTATTTTATTTAATAGTATCTTAAAATAAGAAAAAAATTTTTTTTGGAATATACTTGAGATAGAGAATTTTATTTATGAATTGCCGTATGATGTCAAAAAAGGAGTATATTACATTGTTCCTTGATAAGGTAAAAGAGTTTTGGGAACCCGCAAGATGATTTACTGTTTTGATGAGGTCCAATACTCTAAATGATCAACAAGTTGATGAACTTTTTTCTTTTTTTAAGAGTGTAGTTCAAACTGCTTCTGATGAGCAGAAAAAATGGAGAATTCAAAAGGCAATTGTTGCTGTTGAGAAGATAAAAAATAACGAAGCATCTTCTCAAACATTGTGAATGGATTTAGATAAAATTCTATGAGAAATTTAGTTTATTTATTATTTTATAATTTATACTTATTAAAATGGCAGCAGAAAAAGAAAGAGCTTTATTAAGTACTGAAAAGCTTAACACTAAAGAAGAGTTGAAGCAATTAGCAGATGAATTGAATAAACTCATTGACAGTGATGAATGAAAGAGTAAACTTGCTAAAAACTTAGATGAGTGAGTTTCTAATCTTTTAAAAAGAAATTGAATTGTTGGACAAATCCAAGAGCTTTATAAAAGCCAGGATGATCCTGAAGCTAAGGAATGATTACAAAGATTATTGAGACTTGCAAAAGTTGAGGATGAAGTAAGAGATGAACAGAGAGAAATTAATGTTCGTCTTGAAGCTATGAAAGCACAAGCAGCATTGTCTGAGGATGTTCGTAGTGATGCAAGTAAATTAAAAGAAGCTGTTAAATCTCAAATTGAATCTAGAATTACTCAATTGTTATCAAAGGGTGATTTTCAAGGAGCATTGGATAATGCCGTTTATTTATTATCTGCAGAAGATAAGTCTTCAGCTTTTTCAATTGTTAAGTATATTTTAAAGAGAACTCCTGCTAGTGAGACTCTTTATATTAAAGATAAGAAAATTACTAATTCTAAGAGAAAGGAGTGGATTCAAAAAATGGATGATAATATGGAAGCTGCTGCAAGAGAATTTCAATCAACTTATTATCAAGATGTTACTATTGATGAGTGGTCTGTAAGTAAAACAGATAAACATAGTGACAAAAAAGCTGCCAAATCATTAGATAAAGAACTTACATGAAATAAGGATCTTTATAAAATTTCTAAACGTATTAATGTAGCATCTGCTTGAGCTCTTATTGAAAAGAATTTACAAGATATTAAGGATCTTTTCAATACTTCAGTTCAAAATAATCCAGATGCTGAAACTGCTGAAAATGCATTTAAGGCGGAGTTGCAAAAAGAATTCTTTCTTAAACGTTGATATCTTCCAAAAAGTTGAAAAGTAGATGATTTAGGTAAAAAGGAATTAAATGCTTTGACAGATTTATGTGCTTATAGAATGTTAGCAGAAAGTGATGATAAAGCTAAATCTTCTTATGAAGCATTGGTTGGTTCTCAAATTGTTTGAGCTTCAACCAGTGAATTAGAACAAGCTAGAAAAGTTTTAGATAATGTTAAAATTGATTCTTTAACACCTGCTGAATGAGCATCTGAAGAAGAAAAGGCTGCTTTAAAGAAAAGAGCTAAAAATACTTTATTGACTCTTTTGTGAGATTTGAACTGGGATGGACAAGTTACAAATACATCAAGAGTTGAATGAGTTGATAGAAAATGATTAGATAAGTGAACAGTATTCTGAGGTCAAATTTCAAGTGCACTTGATGTAGCAATCGTAAGGCAATGAGAAGAGAATGTTGTTACTAATATTCAATCTGTCATTAATTGACTTAATTGATTAGATGGATTTAAGGTAGAACCTAAAACAATCGAGGGTCTTGTTGCTGCTTTTAAGAATAATCCATCAGCTTTGATTGCTTTCCGTAATAAAATAAAGAATGAACCAGATCGTTGAGAATGAATGTTTAATCTTGGACTTGATTATGCATCTACTAGAATCAAATTAGTTGATAGAATGGTAAAAAAGGAAGAAGAGGCAATGAAAGAAGAAGAAAAGAGGAGAGAAATGATTGCAAATTTCTTTGAAACTTCAGAATGAAAGAAAATTTTAGACCAAATGAATTTAGAATTTGATAAGAAGATGGATTCTGAATTGAGTTGAAGAGTCCTATCTTTTATCCGTGATTACAAGACATCTAAAGATTTTGAAGAGTTATGAAAAACTGATGAATGAAAGAAGATTCAGAATCAGATTGCTGAGATTGAAAATATGTTGGCAGATGATGAAAAGAGAAAGGCATTACTAGATTCTCAGGTTATGAAAGATATGTATAAGAATTTCGTTATATCTAGTATTTGAGCAAGTTTTACTGATATAAGTGTAGATGGCCAACATGTAACTTGAGGTTGAATTTGAAGTAGTATAATGAATGAAAAATTGAATAATTGGTTAAAGGAGAATACAAGTAATATAATCAATAGAGCTTCAGCATCAGTTGGTGCTTATTGTATGGATTGAAAAGTGTCTCTAGGTTTATGATTAGGCTTTGGTTCTTCAACAAATTTAAATAATAATGCAAGAGCTTATTATTCAATATGAGGTTCATGGTCTCCTTTTAGTCCAAGTGGAATGTCTTTTAATGGTGTCACTTGAATTGAGACAAGAGTTAATCCTAGTGCTGATGATTCTCTTGATACAAAGAGTTCTCATTATATTTGACTTGCCGGTGCTTATGGATATTGAATAAATTTTTCAGATCATAATTTAAATGCTCACAATCTTTCATTAAGCGGATATTGGAGAAGAGATAAACTTGATGGAGTTGAAAGAAAAGCTGAAAAGGTAAGAGAAAAAATGGTGCCAATATTTCAACATTTATTTGAAATTGATTGAGAAGTAACTGTTCAATCTATTTTGGATAATCTAAGAGGTTGAAAAATGAATGATGGTACAGAATTTAATTGATTTGCAAGAACAAGTTGAGATACATTGTATAGAACTGCTATAGAAATTAATAATATGTTTACTTCATATAAGAATAAATTAGGTGCTGAAAATGCTAATAGAGAGGCAATAATTAGAAAACTTTCTGAAGATTTTGCAGATAATCTTGCTCGTGAAATGAGAAATAAAGATATAGAGAAAATTGTAGATGAATGATTATATTTATCGTGAGCTAATATTTGAGTTTCTTGGAGTTTTGCTAGTTTATTTACATGATTTTTCCTTTCATGAGGATTAACATTTACATATTATGAAGATACTGAATATAGGGAAAATCAAGCATTCCTTGAACAGGCTAGAAAGGGAATGGAAGATCCTGATAATTATGAAACTATTACAAATTTGTCAAAAACATATCAGGAAAAAATGAATATGATGAATACTTTGCTAGGAGATCAATATTTGGTATATAATCCTGAATCTAATCCAGAATCATGATGAAAGGAACCAGCCAATATTGTTTTGTCAAAGGAAGTATTTGGTAGAGATATAAAAGTTTTATGTCATCCTGATTTGGCTCCATATATTATTCAAGAAAATTGAGTAATTAAGATGCCTGGTAATGCTGATGTTTCATTAGCTCAAATTAGACATCAATGAAAAGTTGAAAATACATTAATTTTAGGTGCTAAATCTAGTAAAGATTGTGAAGCAATTGCTTTGGATAATGATCAATTAAAGTGGGAATGAAAGTCAAATGTTGTATTTGGTTCTAAGCAAGATGAATTTGAAAAATATAATACTGAGATTAAGACAGAAATTAAGCCAATGAAAGTTTGATTGGATTGACAACCAAATGATACATTGGTAGGCTATTTGGCTAGGGAAGAATGATCAAATGCTTTAGTTAATTTTAGACTTAGTGGTAAATGGAAGACATTTGCTAAATATGTCCAATCGAATCCTGAAAGATGAGGAGACAGTTCGGAAGGTCAAAAACATTTTATTGATGAGGCAAAGTCTTATCTTCCTGAATCATTACAAACAGTTAAGGACGCTGAATGAAAGCCTGTTCAAATGGAGTTTACAGTCGATGATATAAGGTTTATTTATGCTTCTTTGTCTCGTGTTTCTCAAACTAGAGATAAACAATTGGAGGTAACTGCATTGGTTAGTCAGGCTAATACATATTTGGATTCTTTGAGAAAATCATTGTCTGCAACTAGTATCTCGAGTCTTGAAAAATATATAAACAAAGTTGGTGATGGAGGCTCTCTTGAAAAAGGTGAGTGGGATAATATGAAGAGAATACTAGGCATTAATTATGATCATTGGGAATCTAAACCTTCTATATCAAATGCTCAAAAGTTGTTTCATATTTTAACTCCTGTGAAGTATTTGGCAAACAAAAGAACAGATGCTTATGAGCGTAAAATCAAAAATGAATATGCTAAGCTTGGAAATGGTTCTAAAGCTTTGCTGGAGGCAAGAAATAAGTCATTGGAAAAATTAAATGGTAAAATGACAGCAAAATGAGAGTTAAAGACAGGTTGGATTGGTGCTGTTGCATGATATGATGGTGTTGGAGATACAATTAACGATAAATTTGTTTCATCTCCTAAGATTATTTCTTGATCAGAGGTCCTTATTGCAGATTCTGTTGATGTAAAGAAACATTTTTTGACTGAGTTAGCTCATGATGATGCTGCTCAATTTAAAGCAATAAAGGAGAAAATTATTTCTACATTGGAAAATTCGGTTAATGATGAAGATAAAGCATTAGCTAAAGAGTGGAGAAGTGATAATATGACTAATGATAAATTTATAGATGAAATATTGAGTGCAAAAACAGTGGATAGTCAAAACAATGAAGTTCCTAGGGTTTCATTTAATATGCAATATGCATTCTTTGCTGATTGTGTTAATGAAACAATTCTTCTTGGAGATGTTAATGTGGTTACTACTACTGAAACACAAATTCAAGCTACACCTGATGTTCATTATTATGGTGCAACAGTTACAAATGATGCTCTTACTATAGGTCATAGTTTATCTTTTTGAGCAACTGTTGGAAAGATTGATTCAAAGCAAAATGAAAAACCTGAAGAACCAACAAAAACGGAGCCTGAAAAGGAGCAAACAAAGACAAAACCTTTATCTGATTTAGATGAATTGACCAAAAATCCAAATATTGAAGAAGTTGATTTTGATGGACAAGAATTTGTATGGGTAGATGAAGACTGAAAAACGAGATATATGAATTTTGTTTATGATGTAGATAAACAATGTTATATGGCATATGATTTTGATGATGATACAAATCCATGTTGGATAATGCTTGAATGATGAGGATTGGAATTCTATGATACATGGAAGTCTTCAAATTTAGAGCAAGCAACTGAGGTGTCAATCCAAAATTTTGATGATTATGTAGAACAGGTTGCTATTTCAAAACCTAACCTTAGTCGTCAAGCATTGAATTTAAATTGGCAATTGTATCATATACTCCATACAACTCAAAATGCAACTGAAAGGAGAATGGCTATGCCTCATACACTTAAACAAAAAAGAAGTGGTAAATAGAATTTATTATTAAATGGTTATTCTAATGCGTTGATTGAAGAAATGTTTTTTATTACTGTTTGCGTTTGTGCTTTTAACATGTTTTGTTAATGCTTGAAATAATGCTGAGATTGATGGATTAGTTTCTAGTTTTACGCATTCTTCATTAAAGTCTTGTACGAGTAATAATACATTTCATCAAGTCATGTATTTATGATCTCAAGGTCATGAACTTGTTGATACTCTTTCGGTAACGGATCCTAATTATACTAGTTATGTTTGGCAGATTCGTTCGAAAGGTTCCAATAAAGAAAAATATACATATTATAGTGTTTATAATGCTATACCTAATGCTATATCGGTACCAGCACTTAAATTCTATTCTGAGGGTAAACCTCATAATGTAGGTACGGTTGTTGTGATGGGAACGAAGGATTGAGCAAAAATAACATCAAATATTCCTTCAACGTATAAGAGAAGTGAGGTCGCTGCTCAGGTGGTTTATCATGTTTATAGGATATGATATAAGCGAGCATCGTGACCTCAGAAGATGACTTATACTTATCATAATGCTGCATGAGATTTAGTGCAGAATAGTAATTATACTTATGGTGTAGTTTGAAATCCTAGTCCAGAAGCAGATGATGAATGTTTAAATATACATATTTGATTCTGTTGAGATTGAATATTGGATAATTGATCTCGTAGTTATTCTGAAGATGTCAGTGCTCCTGGTATCTTAAATGGTTGAGAAGAATGTGATGATGGAGCTAATAATGGTACTTCTAGTAGTAATTGTACGAGCAATTGTAAAATAAAGCCAGATGTAGCAAGTTGTGGAAGTGCGAATTGAAAAGAATATGAAAGTAAACCAACAAGTAATCTATGTTGAGAATGAACAGCAAGTACAGTAACAGAATGAACAACAAAATATACTTGGACATGTACGAAATGAAAAGTGGTAGAAAGTTGTGAAGCAAAAAGATTACAACCAACATGTTGAGAAGCAAATGGTTGAACATATGAAAGTAAACCAACAACAAAGTTGTGTTGAGATTGATCAACAGCAAGTACAGTGAAAGAAGAAGATTGACAATATAAATGGAGCTGTAAAAGATCATGACTAGAAGTATCATGTAGTGCAAATAAAAAGGAACCAGATGTAGCAAGTTGTTGAAGTGCAAATTGAGGAGAATATGAAAGTAAACCGACAAGTAATTTGTGTTGAGATTGATCAACAGCAAGTACAGTAACAGAATGAACAACAAAGTATACATGGACATGTACAAAATGAAATGATGAAAAAAGTTGTGAGGCGAAAAGATTACAACCTTTATGTTGAGAAGCAAATGGTTGAACATATGAAAGTAAGCCAACAACTAAATTGTGTGGAGATTGATCAACATCAAGTACTGTAATAGTAAAAGATAAAAAATATGAATGGACTTGTAAAAGATCATGATTAGAAGTTTCATGTGATGCAAATAGAGCACAACCATCATGTTGAGAAGCAAATGGTTGAACATATGAAAGTAAGCCGACGACTAAATTATGTGGAGATTGATCAACGGCAAGTACAGTAACAGAAAAAGATGGACAATATAAATGGAGCTGTAAAAGATCATGACTAGAAGTATCATGTAGTGCAGATAAAAAGGAACCAGATAAGGCAAGTTGTTGAAGTGCAAATTGAAAAGAATATGAAAGCAAGCCAACAACTAATCTATGTTGAGACTGAACAGCAAGTGCTGTGACAGAATGAACAACAAAGTATACATGGACATGTACTAAATGAAGTGATGTAAAAAGTTGTGAAGCAAAAAGATTACAACCATCATGTTGAGAAGCGAATGGTTGAACATATGAAAGTAAGCCAACAACAAAACTATGTGGAGATTGATCAACAGCAAGTAAAGTAAAAGAAGAAAATGGAAAATATAAATGGAGCTGTAAAAGATCATGACTAGAAAAGCAATGTTCTGCTACAAAAGAGAAAGAACCTGTTGTGCAGATAGATGGTAAAGAAGTGATGTGAGATTCAACGACTTTTAAAATTTGAGAAAAAATTTGATTTAAGGTTGCTTTTTCAAATCCAACAAATTCAGTGGTAACTGATGTTGTAATTAAGGATCTTTTCCCTATTCAGCTTGATTATGATGGTAAAGCTAAAGTTGAAGGTGTCTGAAACGTTAATATTTGAACATATTTATCATGAACTGATTGATTAGTTGTTGAATTCTCTTGATTTTCGATGCAGCCAAAACAGTCGTGATATCTTTATATAACATGAATAGTTAATTCAATTTCTGATAATGGGATAAATTGGGTGTGCTCATATAAAAAAGATTGAACAACAGATAATTCTTTATGTAAGGAAGCTCGTTTTGAATTTAAAAAAGATTTGAAAATTTCAAAAAGTGCATCAAGTAAGGAGGTCTCAGTATGATCTGTTGTAGATTATACGATAACAATTCAAAATAATGGATGAGAATATTCGTGATTAAAAATAATTGATACATTATCGTGATGACTTTCATATATTAATAATAGTCCAGCTAGTGTTATTAAATGAAATGCGGAAATAAAAGATCAAAGGGTGAGCTGAAATCAGTTGATTGTTGATTTAGGTGTTTGAGATTTTTGAATTTCTGATATTATTGAGTTAAAATATTCTGTAAAAGTTGATGAACTTAGAGATACTTATGGTAATTTAGTTTGTGTGCATGATGGATGATGACAATTGATAAATTGTGGAAATGAGAAAATTAAAAAGGAAACTGCTGTATTATCTATAGATAAGAAAATTGGAAAGACTGATGATTTTAACGGTACATGGTTAAAACAGCAGATATTTGAAGGCTCTTCAGGTGCATATTTTAAAATAGATGTTGAAAATACAAAAGGGGCTGTTAATGAATTTGTGATTCACGATAAAATTAATTATAATCAATTTTCATTTGATTTGAAAGATTGAGATTCTTTGAATTATAGAATTAATAAAAAATGAAATGATACATATACTTTTGACTATAGTTGGGAAATCGTAAATTGAGAATTGGTAATTACAGGAGTCCTTACAGAATGAGCTTTTTTGGCTTGAGATGTGTATTCTGTAATTATTCCTGCAACATTGTTGTCAGAAGAATGAACAAATGAGGCTTGTTTGTCTAATTGACAGTGTTCTAACGCATCTTTTGGTTCGGTTCCAACTCCTCGTTATTGTTGAGATTGAATTCAAAATTGAATTGAATATTGTGATTTATGAGAAAATTGATGAATTATAAATAGTGCAGGTAAATTATTTAGTAATGAAAATATTTTTGATTCTAAGTATGCAAATTGGAGTTGTACAAAAGATTGTACTTTAAAGAATGAATCAGTTATTCCAAAATGTTTTAATGTTCAAAATGGTTCAATCTCGATAATGTCTTGAGAATTCTTGCCTTTTTATTGGAATATTGAATGAATGTTGGGAACTCATACTTCAGATGAAAGAAAGGCTTATTTGAAAGATAATTTTTTCTCTAATTGAGAACAGTGTAATGTGGATAATGTTTATAAGATAGATTTAAGTTCTTTATTATGTGATTTTTATGTGTATTGACCAAGTGTTGGTTGAGAAAAAAATATAGTTTATACGTTACAAGATATTCCTTGTGTTTGAATTAATTGATGGTGAAATGAATCTGGTTATTATAAACTAATGCAAAGTTATATATCACAAAATTGGTCATGATGGTTTGCTGGTAGTGTTTGAACTAATTGACCAAGATGAGAAGATATGAAAAATGTTTTTGAAACATTAGATAATGGCCGAGATTATGGCTATCCAACATTATTCCCTTTTGCGTCAAAATTGATAATTGAGAATTTTTGAGCTCCGAAGTCTAGTGTTCTATGAACGTCAAGGACAGTGTCCTCTAATTGAAATGGGTCTCCGTTGAAATATTTTTGAGAATACAAGGTTTCATTAGATCGTATAAAATATAGATATTGTGGTTATGTGATGGGTGATGAGTGAGTTGAATATAAAATGATGGATAAGGAATTTAATGAAAGAGTTTGTGAGGTTGATTTTTCAGTTACCGATCATTATTTAGTTCAAAAAAGTCCTTATGGTTTCATAGATGAAACAACGAAAACTAATTTAAAAAGTTATCGTTTAAAAAATGGTTATCCTTTATTTGAGTTTGAGGCTTGAGATCAAAAAGTTAGTAATTATCAAATGCTGTCAAGTGTTTCTGGTAATTTTGATACATTTATTTCAAAGTATTCAATAGCTGCTAAAGGAGAATGACAGTTAAGACAAGTCCCATGAAAATCTATTTTTATAACTGATTTGGATGCTGGTCAAAAATTTAATCTTTCAGATAGAGTTTTTTCAAATGTGTTAAATAGTGGTAAACCGTTTACATTAATAGCTTCTAAATGAGCGGATATTGTAATAAAAGGTAATGTTGTTCAAAATATGATGATTATTACACAATGAAAAATTATTTTTGATGCTGAAGGTTCTTGTAATGCTAAAAGAGAGGGAACGACAAAATATAGTAAGGCATGACAGGTTGTCCAATGAATCTTTTATGCGTGAAGTTGATTTGATTCAGATAATGATATATTAAATAATGATTTCAATCATGAAGAATGGTGTAATTATTGAAATCTACATATTAAGTGAGTTGTTTTGTGAAAACTTAAAGATGTGAAAAATAAGAGAAGATCTGAATTATATACGTGGTTTAACCCCCACGATGAAAAGAGAGATATTGTTCTCAATTGAGCATCTGTGATGATTGAATTTAATTCAAATTTACTTACTTCAGATATCCCTTGAGTAAGTGAGTTTAACAAGTTATTAACAACACAAAGAGAATAAATATTAAGAGCAGCTATTAAAGCTGTTCTTTTTTAAAGCAGTTTTCTTAAAAAAAGGATTGACATTTCTTTTTAAATATGTAAAAGTATGTGTTTAAGTTTCTGATAATGCTTATTTGAATTGAATTTTCTTGGAAATCTATAAAATTTGATTTTTATTGATTTTCGATTAAAATTAGTCTAATGAGTATTTTATATATTATGTAGCTCATAATTAATTTATCTTTTATTGGATATACCAATGAAAAACTTTCAAAAAACATTTATTGCTTGATTGGCTTTTGCAACGTTATTCGTAACGAGTTTTGCTAATGCTGAATTGGTTAAAACTCAACCACAAACAAGCTTGTATGAGTGAAATACCCAATGTGATTGAGGTACTTTTGATCAAGTAATGTATGCGTGATCAGATGGTCATGAAATGATTGATACGCTTACAGTGACAAATCCTAGTTTTACTAGTTATCTTTGGCAATTCCGTTCTGATTGAGCGACTCCAGATAATTATACTTGGTATAGTTCTTATAATGTTATTCCTAATGCAATCACTATTCCGTCATTAGTTTATTATTCTCAAGGTAAACCTCATAATGTTAATACAGTGGTTGTAATGGGTACTCCTAGTGGTTCAAACTGAGCAAAAATAACATCTAATATTCCTTCAACATATAAAAGAAGTGATATTGCTGCACAAGTTGTTTATCATGTGTATAGAATATGATACAAGTATGCAGAATGAGAGCAAGAAATGAAATATTTAGATTATGGTAATTTATGAGCGTCTACACAAATATATAAATATGGTAAAACTTGATCACCTAGTAAGCAAGATGATAGGGAGTGTTTAAATATCCATATTTGATTTTGTTGAGATTGAATATTAGATAATTGAACTAAGAATTTTTCAGAAAATATTGATTCTCCATTAAATTGATGAGAAGAATGTGATGATTGAGCTGCAAATGGTACAGATGCTAGTAATTGTACAGCTTCTTGTACATTAAAGCCAGTTACACCAAAAGTAACTCCTAAGTGTGTATCTTCATATGAAGGAGATTTATATAATAAGAATTATCCTGCAGCACTTTTAAATGCTGATAAGATTCTTTGTAATCCAGGTGAGGTTACAAGTTTTGTTGGTCCAGTAGATCCTGATAGAACTTATTCATGGAAATGTACTTGATCAGAATGAACAACTCCTGATGATTGTAATGCTAAGGAATTATGGTGTTGAGATGGTAAAGTGCAAACAACATACGGAGAAGAATGTGACCCTAATGAAACTAACCCTAATTGGGGGGATAAAGAATGTAGTTCTTCTTGTAAATTATCAGATAAAAATATTTATGATCTTGCTTTAACTAAAACATTAGCTGAAGAAGGTAAGACTTATAAACCAGGTGATAGTATTTACTATAGAATAACAATACATAATCAATGAGATTATGTAGCTAAAAATATCGAAATTACTGATTATATCCCTTATGGATTAATTCTTGATGATAATAAATGGACTCAAGAAGGTAATGTAGCAAAAAGATTAATTACTACAGCAATTCAACCTTGAACAAGTGTCAGTAGTATAACTATTAAATTTAAGATTGATCCTAACTTTAATTGAACTTCAATTATAAATGGAGCTGAAATTAGTAAGGATAATTCAGATGATTATGGTACTGAAGATATAGATAGTAATCCAGATACTAATCCAAATGATGATTGTATTATTCCTTATGAACATCTTATTTATTGAAATGGTAAGGCTTATTCTGAAGAAGGAAAGGCTTGTGATGAAACAACTGATGAAGATGATCATGATCAGGTTCCTATTTATTTTGAAGATGAACCAGGTATTCCAACAATTGATAAGAATCTTATGTGAGATAAAGATCATCCATATAAGGTATGAGATTTAGTTGGATTTAAAATGGTATTTAAGAATACAACTAATAAAGCTGTAATACATGCCATTATTAAGGATCAACTTCCTTTGAATCTTGAATATGTAAGCAGTGAAATTTATGGTGTTTCTTCTGCTAATACAGGTGTTTATAAGGTTGGTGGAGTTACTGTGTTAGAATATTCATGATTTGATTTAGCTCCTAATCAAGAAGGTTATCTTATTATGACTGGTAAGGTATTAAGTGAACATCTTGATAGTAGAGTTAATAATGTATGTATTTATGGAAATGACCAAAAGAATGATGATGGATCAGATAAAAGTTATGTATGTGATAATGATAAATATATTATTTGATGAAGAGATATTAAAATAGAAAAAACAGTAGATAAAAAAGAAGTTGTTTTAGGCGATATCGTTGAGTATACAATCACTGTAACTGCATTGGATTGAGAATATACTGGTTATCAAATTACAGATACTCTTCCAAAAGGTATTTCATTCTATAGTTTCGATGATAAAGCTGTAAAATGTACAACAGATTATAGTTATAATTACAGTACTTGAAAAACTAAAAACTGATTAGATACTATTGTTTGGAATTATTCATTCAAAAAAGGATTTAAAAAATGAGATGTACTAACTGTTAAATTTAAGGCAAAAATAACAGAGCTTTATAAAACATATAGTACCAATATTGCTTGTCTATTACCTCCAGGTGAAGAAGAAATCTGTGATGAGGTTGATGTTATGCCGCATGTAGTATTGAATATTAAAAAGTATGTTAGTAATTCAGCTAATGGACCATGGTATGATACAGGTATGACATTAGAAAATGGTAAAAATGCATACTTTAAGATTGTTGTAGATTGAGCAGATGACCCATTGGAAAAATTCATCGTTAAGGATGCTTTGAATGATGCTAAATTATTGTTTAAAAATGATTCATGGTCATTAGCAAATAATGCATTTACATGAACTATTAAGTTCTGACCATATAATACTTGAGTAAAGGATGATTATAAGATTACTCCTAGAGTAAATGCAACAACTACTTGAACTACAGCATTATCTTGGGATGTATATATGTGAAAAGGATTATTTATGTCTTGAGATAAATTTGAAGCGATTTTCG
>ODAI011894125.1_pt1 | contig 26567 bp, 21 predicted proteins | sample 1539321 | NCBI WGS metagenome assembly ODAI01 (sample SAMN02144231, study PRJEB22623) | gut metagenome | biome: sheep rumen | host: Ovis aries | place: New Zealand
AGAAGAATTCTGCCGGGACGGTTCTCGGCAGCAGCCAGGCGCAGGCACTGTTTCTTGATTACAGCAGGCTCCCGGCGCTCCCCATCCTCAAGTTTGAGACAGAGAACGGCGCCATCCCGACCTGCGAGCCGCAGCTTCCGCCCGATGCGGGACTTGCCGGTCAGACCATCAAGAACAACGAGTATGTCAAGGGCACACTCGAAATGACAGGGACTGCGGCAGGCACCATAACTACGGGAATGAAGATGAAGGTGCGCGGCAATACCAGCGCGAACGGCATCGACAAAAAGCCCTACAAGCTCAAGCTCGACGAGAAGGCGGATCTTCTCGGCCTCGGCAGCAGCTATGCGGGCAAGGAATGGGTCCTTCTCAATACCGGCTATAACCTGAACACCTTTATCAGCGACCTTGTCGCTGCGGAGTGCCGGATGGAATATGTCCCCGCGATGAGCTTTGTCAATGTCATCCTGAACGGTGACTGGAGAGGAATCTACATCCTGACCCAGCCCGTTGAGCAGGGCAAAAACCTGGTGAACGTCAGTGACAGCGGCTACATCTTCGAGAACGACTCCTACTGGTGGAGCGAGGGAGAGGTCTATTTCAAGACCACCTACCAGCCCTACCAGATGGGCTATACCTTCAAGTACCCGGACATGACGGGCAACAGTGACCCGAAGGTGACGGCGCTCCAGAGATATATGCAGTTCGTGGAAAAGAAGATCTACAGCTGCGACGAAACCGTCTGGAATTATATCGACGCGGATACCTTCTCCGGCTGGATCATGGCGAGGGATATCCTGGGACAGTCGGATGCCGCGGGCTCCAATATTTATTTCTACCTGGATAACTTTAATCCCGCAAATTATTCCGCGAATCTCCTGAAAATGGGACCGCTCTGGGACTTTGATTCCGCGTTCGATGTGGCGGACGCATGGTCGCCGCAGCATACGGCGGAGTTTCTGCACCACCACTATCTGTTTATGTCGGAGACCTTCCGAAATGTTTACAGGCTGCAGTGGCAGGCGCTCTCCCCGCATCTTCTGAGTGATATCGAGACGCAGCTGAACACGCTTGTCTCCACCCGCGGGAAGGCAATCAACGAGAGCAGAAGGCTCGACAGCGCGAGATGGCAGATCGCTTACACTCCTCTTGAGCAGGAAGTGAAAAAGGACAGGGACTGGCTGGCGGCTAGGATCCGCTGGATCAACTCCCATATTGGCGAGGACTTATGATTTATAACTCCTGGATATTTCTGATTCTCTTTCTACCCCTGACGCTTGCGGGGTGGTACGGCCTGCATGCCGCGGGGAAGTCCCGCGCTGCGCGGGTCTTTATGATCGGAATGTCATTGTGGTTCTATGGCAGCTTTCAGTGGAAAGCTGTCATTGTTTTGCTCATAAGCCTTGCTGCCGGATACTGCTTCAGCGCCGCCATGGAACGGGAGGAGGGAACGGCGCGCACTGTGATTATGGCTGCGGGGATTATTTTCAACCTTCTTCTTCTCGGCGTTTTCAAATACCCTGCGCTCTCACGGCTTACCGGAACGTCTTTGGCGATGCCGGTCGGCCTCTCCTTCTATACCTTCAGCCAGATCTCCTATATCGTGGACAGGGCAGGGGGGGGAATCCCGCATGCCGGGATCCTTGACTACGCGGTGTATGTCACCTGGTTCCCGAAGCTCGCGGAAGGCCCGATCACCCGCTATGAGGAGTTCCGCAGGCAGATCGAAGGTGCGGGAGCCGGCAGGATCAATAAGGAAAACATGCTGCGCGGCTTTATTCTCCTGGTTTTCGGAATGGCCAAGAAAATGCTGCTCGCGGATGTCCTTGCGCCTGCGGTAAGCTTCGGGTATCAGAACGCCTATTATCTGGATACGCTGAGCGTCATCCTGACGGTAAGCGCCTATGCGATGCAGCTCTATTTTGACTTCAGCGGATTCTGCGACATGACGCTCGGAATCTCGCGGATGCTGGGAGTCGATCTTCCGCTGAACTTTAACGCTCCCTACCACAGCACGTCCTTCTCCTCCTTCTGGCAGAGATGGCACATGAGCCTCACCTCGTTTTTCACAAAGTATGTCTACATACCGCTCGGGGGCAGCAGGAAGGGAAGCTTCAGGACCTGCCTTAACGTAATGATCGTTTTCTTTCTCTCGGGCCTGTGGCACGGGAACGGGATGACCTATATACTCTGGGGCGTCCTGACCGGCGCGCTCGTACTTGTTTCAAGGCAGCTCCGGAAGGGAAAGGCGGCAGGGAAAGAAGGCAGCGCGGGTGCGGACGCGGCCCCCGCGGCCGGATGGAAAACAGCGCTTTTAAGGCTGCGGACGTTCTACATTTTCTGTTTTACACTGATCTTTTTCGGAGCGGTGAGAACCGATTACGCCTTTGCGATGGTGCGAAGGCTCTTCGTTCCCATGTGGCCGGGGTTCTTATACCGCATTGCACAGACGGTGGAGCTTCCGGAGACCTATGTCCTGTTCAAGGCGGTCTCTCTTTTAAAGCCGGAATTCACGAATCACCTGCGGCTCGCCCTGCTGGTGCTGATCCTTATCGTCAGCGCGGTGCTTGTCAATGGGAGCTGCGCGCAGGTGAAGGCGAAGAACATGAAGCTGAGCGGCAGAAACGCCGTGCTTGCGGGGGTTCTCCTCGTCTGGTGCCTTGTCTCCATGACAGGGGTCAGCACCTACCTTTATTTTGCATTCTGAGCGCGGGCGTTATACAGACATGAAGAAAAACAACAATCTTCCGGACAACTTAACAAACGCTTTTATCCGGCGAGGCCTTTTGGCGGCCGGTCTTTTTGCTGCGCTGGCTGTGCTCCTGACGGTGCTGTTTGATCCTTTTTGCCATTACCATAAGCCGTGGTTTTCCCTGCGGCCGGTCCTTACGGATAAGGAATACCAGGTCATCGGGACCCTTCGCCATTTCGATTATGACGCCGTCCTTGTCGGCTCTTCCGTTGTTGAAAACAATGACAACTCCTGGTTTGACGCCCTGTTCGAGTGCCGCACGGTAAAGGCGGTCCGCTCCTACGGAGGAATCGCGGACCTTTGCTGGTACGCGAATGAGGCCTTCGATGCAGGGCAGAAAAAGGGGGCCGTCATAAGGAAGGTCTTTTTCAACCTGGATCCCACGGCCCTGATCGCGGATGCCTCCACAACGTTTGAAGCCAGCGGCTGCCCCATGTATCTCTACGACAGGAATCCTTTTAACGACGTGTCCTATCTTCTCAACAAGACCGTGCTGTTTGAAAAGATTCCGTATATGATTGCGCAGAACCGCAGCGGTTATAACCCGGATCTGTCCTACAACTGGGCGGAGGGCAAAGACTTCAGCCGGGAGGGCGTCCTTTCGCATTATTTCCGCCATAAGCAGGAGACGATGCTGGAGCCGGATGCCTTTGAAGAGAACGTGCGGGAAAACGCTGGGCTCCTTACGCAGCTGATCGCTAAGAACCCGCAGACGCAGTTCTACTTTTTCCTGCCCCCTTACTCCGTGGTCTGGTGGGACAGCGCGGTAAGGAGCGGCGAGAGAGACGCCTTCCTTTACGCGCAGGAGAGGGTGCTCTCACAGATCCTTGCCTTCGACAACGTGGAAGTATACGACTTCCAGACGGACGAGGAGATCATATCGGACCTGGACAACTATATGGACCCCATTCACTTTACGCCGCAGATCAATGCATATATGGCACAGACCATGGCGGGTGAGAGCACAGGAGGGGCGGAGCCGCTCCACCGGGTCCGTGCGCAGGATGTAAAGGCACTTATGGAGAGGACAGCGCGGCTTTCCGACGGATGGATAGAGCGCTATATAGGTTCCCTGGACAGACAGGGGCTTATCAATTATTACCCGGAGGAGGAATAGGCCGGGTCAGGTTTGCCATCCCCTGCCGCCGTAAAGCAGGGGGCTTCTATTGTGATATAGAGATTGGAGTACAGATGAGCGCAGTACCGGAGGATCATGTGATCGTCGATCTCTACTGGGACAGAGATGAACAGGCGATTGTAAGGACGCAGGAAAAATACGGGCGTTATCTAATGAAAATTGCCATGAACGTGCTTGCCGACGAGGAGGACAGCAAGGAGAGTGTCAACGACACCTATCTGAAGGCATGGAACTCCATGCCGGACAACCGGCCGCAGGTTCTCTCCACTTATCTTGGCAAAATCACGAGAGAAACCTCAATTGATATCTACCGCAGGCGGACAAGCGCAAAGCGCGGCGGATCCCAGTATGCCGCCTCGCTGAGTGAGCTGGAGGAGGTCCTTTCCGGCGGCGATACTGCGTGGCAGGAGGTCATGGAGCATAAGCTCTCAGCCGCGATCAGCGCATTCCTTCGGACACTTCCGGAAAAGAAAAGGAATGTTTTTATCAGCAGGTACTATTTCCTTGATTCCACAAAGGATATCGCCGGGAAAGCGGACATGACGGAGACGGCGCTCAGGAGCATGCTGATGCGGATGAGACAGGACCTTAAAAAATATCTGGAAAAGGAGGGCTTTACGGTATGAGCGCGGAGCATATCATCGATGCGATGGCAGATATTGATGAAGATCTCATACAGTCTGCAGAAGCCTTCCGTGAGAACAGCGCCGGACCCCTTCGGGATGAGAGGAAGGAGCCTGGGAGGAGCCGGACGATCAGCTACAGGACGCGCAGGATACTGTATCTTGCGGCTGCGATGGCAGCCTGCGCCCTGATTGCGGCCGCGGCCGGAAGACTTGGATTCCTCCGCCCGAAGGGGGCCGCATCCGGAGTTCCGATGACTGCGGGAGCAGCGGCAGAAAGCGGCGCCATGCAGGCAGCGCCCGCTGAGGCGGCGCCTGAATTTGATGAAGCCGCTCCCGCCGAAGAAGCTGCACAGCTTGAGGAAGCGGTCGAACTGGAGGAAGCGGTCGAAGTCGAAGAAGCGGTCGAAGCCGAAGAAGCAATTGAAGCCGAAGAAGCGATTGAAGCCCGGGAAGCTGCTCCTGCTGCAGAAGCACCTGTCACAGCTGCGGCCGCGCAGGAGAGCGTGCAGGCGGATGAAACGGGCGAAGGCGCCATCCTCCGGAAAATTCTTGCCGGGCAGAAAGAGGCATTTGTCTATGACGGCGGCTCTTTAGGAGATACAGAGGCCGCAGCGCCGCCGGCAGCACCGGAAGCATTGAACGCCAAGGAAGCTGAGGCAGCTGAGGAATCTGCGGAATTTGCGGAATTTGCGGGCATAGAAGCGCCTGAGGGCTATGAGCAGGTTCTTCTGGACGAAGAGGCGGCAGGCCTTCTTCCCGCCGCAGTCCTGACACTGATCGAAGAGAATGACGAAGCGGCCTGGTATACGGTTCTCGGCGATGACGAGGGTATCTACAGGATCTGTGAGGATAAGACGCAGGAGGAGCCGGTTTATACGCTGTGGCGCGCTGCGCAATAGAGCAAGTGCCGATATGTATTGATTTGCAATGAGCCATGCCTGCATTCGCAGCATGTGTTTCCTTCGAAGCAAAATAATGAGCCATGCCGACATCTCGCGGCAGAGCCGCTTCGATGTCGCGGCGTTCGCCGTATGCTCCCAGTCTGTCATACGGCCATTCGTGAGCAAGCTCCCGATGTCCGTCTGCCATCCTGTTCGCGCATGGCTCATTGCTGCGCGCACGTCATGAATTCTTGCTGCGGAATTCTCTGGGAGTATATCCGAAGTGCTCCGTGAACATTTTCGTGAAATAGCTCTGATGAGTAAAGCCGCACATGGAAGCGACCTCCGCCACCGTGTAGGAGCGGTCCATCAGGTAGTCGCGGCTGCAGGAGAGCCTGTAATTGTTGAGATACTCGATCGGCGACTGGCTCTCGTATTTCTTGAAAATGCTGCAGCACTTGCTGCGGCAGACGCCGCCGGCTGCGGAAATATCCGACAGCGTGATCTTGTCCCCGTAGTGCTTGTGAATATAGGAGATCATATTCTTGATGGTGAGCTGGTCCTGTGAGAAGCGCACCTCGGGCGAATTGCCGGAGCGGAGCGTAAGGGCGTACAGCCGCGCCATCAGCATGTGAAGGATACCCACGATTTCGAGCTGGTAGCCGGAGGGCGTGTTTTCGTGAAGGAACTCCGCCCTGTCACATAAAAGAACAAGCTCCATGCACCCGCTGTCTTCCGGAGTGAGATGATAATGGGATACGGACATCTGCTGCATCAGATTCTCTATAAGCTCCTGTTTTACCGAAAAGCTTGCGGTAAAGAGCTTCGGGCTTGCCAGCACGCACAGGAATTTGCAGTCGCACTCGTCCACGGCCAGAAGCCGGTGGGCGTGCTTGGGACAGATGATCAGAAAGTGGTTCTGTTCCAGCAGGATCTTCTCATCGTCGATTTCAAAATACATCTTCCCTTCCAGCACCCTGATGAATTCAAAATCATCATTCCAGTGATGGCAGAACTGGCTGTCCGTATACTGAGACAGCCTGTCTGTCCGGATGCTGATCGGAAGCTGCGGTATATTATGTTGTACGGATAACGACCCGTCAGGCATTATAATCGGTTCTGACATGTTTCCCCCTACAGCGGTTCAATATTTTATCTTATACCCTGCGCTGCGGATCCTGGCGTTCCGACGGCGGGCCTGTTCTCCCATAAACTCGGCTGCCGGAAAGCGAAACTCGGACGCTGTTATATGATAAATGCGCAACATTAGGCAGAGCAATTAAAGTTTATATATAATATATACGGATTTGTGAATAAAAGCAAGCTTGTGTGCACAATTTTTTTAATTTAATGCACAAAAACAGATATCATAGTGTAAAAACGTGCTAAGCTGTTTAAATAGTATCGTATTTTATATTAAATGCTGCAAAAACATCCCGAAACAGGCGGGAGACAAATGTGCAATATCCGTATTTTGCTGAGTAAAAGTGAAAATGACTGAGAATGAAGAACGGCCGGGACACCCGGAAGCGGCACAGCTTCTTGACTGGTACCGGGCAAATAAAAGAGACCTGCCCTGGAGGCGGGACAGAGATCCTTATCATGTCTGGGTTTCGGAGATCATGCTCCAGCAGACAAGGGCGGAGGCGGTGAAGGGATACTATACCCGTTTCCTCGAAAGGTTTCCGGATATTCCGTCGCTGGCAAACGCACGGGAGGACGAATATTTAAAGCTCTGGGAGGGACTCGGCTACTACAGCAGGGTCAGGAACCTTCATAAGACAGCGGTCCTGATTGAAACCGAATACGGAGGACGATTTCCTGAGAGCGCGGCGCTCCTTGAGAGCCTGCCGGGAATCGGCAGGTATACGGCGGCCGCGGTCGCATCCATCGCGTTTGATGAGAACGCGATCGCTGTCGACGGCAATCTTCTTCGTGTTTTCTCAAGACTGTGCGCATACGGGGAAAATATCCGGCAGGAGTCCGCAAAAACAGCTGCCGCGGATTTTTTCCTGTCGGTCCTTTTAAAGGAACAGGAAAAAGGAGGCGCCTTTGCGGGAGACTTTAACCAGGCGCTGATGGACCTTGGAGCGACGGTCTGCGTGCCGAATGCCGCACCTGCGTGCGGGAGATGTCCCTGGAGCGGCAGGTGCCGGGCGCACCTGCTGGGAAAAGAAAGAGACTACCCCGCTCCTGCTCCCAAAAAGGCAAGGCGCATCGAACAAAGGACAATCTTCCTGATTCATTATGACCAGAAGATCGTCCTCAGAAAGCGCCCTGAAAAGGGACTCCTTGCGGGACTGTATGAATTTCCGGGGAGTGAGGGGCATCTTGATGCCGCGCAGGCGGCCGCGGAAGTAAGGAGCCTTGGCTTTTCACCGCTCCGGATCCGGGAGCTGCCCGGCGCAAAGCATATCTTTTCGCATATCGAGTGGCATATGAAAGGGTACGACGTACTTGTCGACGAGACAGAGCCCGCGGCAGGGGATGGGCTTATCCTTGCCGACAGACAGGACCTTGATACAAAGTACTCTGTCCCCGGAGCCTTTTCCGCCTTTCGAAAGGAACTCTCCTTCAGATAAGCTCCCTGGCCTTTTTAAGGCGCACCTTGAAGCTCTCATAAAAGGAGTCCGGCTCATAGCCCGCAGCGAAAAAGACCTGCAGGAAGAACATGGAGAGCTTCCCGGCGTACCCGTCATCGGAATCGGAATTGAGGGCCTGCCTTACGGCGCTGCCCGCATCCTTTATGAAGGCGTGCCAGAGCTGCAGGAATTCCTCATACTGTCCGAGGGAGGGGATGTCCAGCCACTTATCGATCCGGACCTTTACCTTCCCCGGCATATCGCAGCCGTTTTCAATGATAAAATAGGAAATTCCCGCGTCCGTATACTGCCTCCCGAGGGGGAACAGGCGGCAGAGGCCCGGGCGGAAGCTGTGTATGGAGCAGCTCCCGTTTTGGAGGAAGGCGCAGGATTCATCCGGCCCCTTCATGGCAAGGTGGGGGAGTATCAGCCCGTTCTGTGTGCAGAGGCGGATGCAGTCCTCTTTTAGAAGCTCATCGAAGCTTTTGTTAAGACCGGCGCTCAGAAAGCACACATCCCTGGGGTCGAGAAGAACCGTATCGCCCATGCCGCGGCAGCAGTCGCCGCAGCCGTTGCAGGCGGCGCAGTAAAGGCGTGCCATATCCTGGGAAGAATAGTAACGCATGACGGATGCTCCTTATATCACTTGTGATAGGTCCTGCCGGTGTTAATCATAAAGGCGCGGTAAATCTGTTCCAGCACCAGGACCCGGGTCATCAGGTGGGTGAAGGTCAGGTCGGAGAGCTTCCAGCGCGCGTTGGCCCTGCGGATCAGCGCCTCCGACGGGCCGTAGGAGCCGGCGATGACAAAGACGATGGAAGAGGCGCCCTGCATGATTCCGGAAAGGGCCTTAGCGAAGGTCTCGCTGCTGTACATTTTGCCGCGAAGGTCCAGAAGGACGCAGTAATCGCCGTCCTTTATCTTTTCAAGTGCCCTTTCGCCTTCCTTTTCCCGGATCGCGGTGATTTCCGACGCCCTGTCCTCATGTTCGCAGGGCTCGTCCTTCACCTCAATGACCTGGGCGGTGCAGAAGGCCTTCAGCCTTTTGCAATATTCCTCCTGGAGCTGCAGGAGGGCCTTGTCTTTCATTTTGCCGATGGCTAGAATAGTGACATTCATTTTTGTACGGAGAAAACTATGCTGATTGAGTATCCCGAATATTATAACAGATTCAGCTGCCTTAAGGATGAGTGTCCCGATACCTGCTGCAAAGGGTGGGAGGTCGATATCGACGAGGAGTCCAGACAGTATTATATGCAGGTTCCGGGCCCCTTCGGGGAAAGGCTCCGCTCGCACATGACGCAGGAGGAGGGCGAGTGCTTTTTTGCCATGACGAAGGAGGGAAACTGCCCCTTCCTTGATAAAAAGGGACTGTGCGAGATGTACACCGCACTCGGCGAGGAGAGCCTCTGCCGCGTGTGTACCGAGTACCCGCGCTATTACATGGAAATCGAAAGCTACGAGCAGATCGACATGAGTCTTTCGTGCCCTGCTCTGGGAAGACTCCTTTTCGAAGGGAAGGGTCCCATCCTGTATGAGCGCGCAGAGGATGAGGGCATCGCAGAGGAGCTCTCTTTGGAAGAAGAGGAGCGCCTTGCAGGCATCCTGGATCTTCGCGACGAGGCGATCATGATCCTTCAGGGGAAAACAGAGCTTCCTCTTAAGCAGCGCCTGAAGGAGGCGGACCTTTTCTATGAGGAAGACGACAGGGCTCTTATGGAGACAGCCGCCCGCTTTGAAATCCTGAGCAGCCGCTGCGCCGGAATCCTCGACGGGATCAGCGCAAATCTGGAAGGGATACGGCAGGCGGAGGAGCAGTTCGACCGCCTTCACGGGGAAAAATACGATGCGTGGTTTACAAAGCTCTCCGTGTACCTCACCTGGCGGTACATGATCGATCTGTGGTTTAACGGCGATAAAGAGGAGATCCGCCGGATGATTTCACGGAGCCTCCGGCTGATAAAGCTGATGTGCGTAAGCCGCTTTGCAGGGTATGAACCGGAAACGGACCGCATCCCCGCAGCTCCCCTTGAAACAGCGGATATCATCGACCTTGCCCACTACTACTCCAAGCAGGTGGAGCACTCCGATGAGAATGTCAGCTTCATGAAGGGTCTTTAAGCCCGTCCGCGCATCCGGTAATCGGGCAGTTTGCAAACAGCATGCGGACGGCGGATTCATACTCCCGGACGTTTCCGGCCTTCCGCACATTTTTGATATGAAGGGGGAAATCGCCGTAGACGCCGGGCCTTTTTTCGCCCTCTGGGGCTTTTGTGCCCGCCGCAAGGCTCCCGCTGCCGGAGAAGAGATTTCCCATATAGAACCACAGCTCCTTCATCCGGTTGACGAGTACCTGTTCTCCCGCGCTTCCTCTTCCGGGCGAAAGATACTCCACTTTATAGGCGTCAAGAAGAGCCTGGCAGAAGGTGCGCAGCTCTTCTGCGGTGATGGCATTTCCGGTGCGGATAAACCTGGCGAGCCCGGGGTCGGAAATAAGCCCCCGCCCCAGCATGACGCCGGAAAGAGAGGGCATCAGAGAGGTGATCAGGGCATAGTCGTGCCCGCTGAAGATATTCCCGTTGTAGATGAGCCTCATCCTGCCCGCATATTCCCTGAAGATTTCCGCAAATACGTCGACGTGGGGAAAGCCCGCGTAGCCTTCTTTCGTCGTCCGCGGGTGAATGATCAGCTCGCTTACGGGAAACTGCGAGAAGATCTTCATGAGCGCCGCGGCCTCCTCCGGATTCTCAAAGCCGATCCTGGTTTTTACGGAAAGGCAAAGAGCCTCCCCGCCGGAAACGGCCTTTCTATCCAGCTCCGAATACACCTCGTCAAGAAAGCGCGAAAGCGCCTCCGGATACTGAAGAAAACCGGAGCCCTTTCCCTTCGATGTGACCGTGCGGACCGGGCAGCCGAGATTCAGATTGATCTCGCGGTATCCCATTCCCGCCATGACGCCTGCCATGTGCAGCATTTCGTCCGACCGGTTTGTGAGAATCTGCGGGACGACATGCATCTCGCCGTTCAGTCCCCGGTTGTTCTCCGGAAGAATATCGATTCTCTCCCTGGACTTCAGCTTCCTCGTATACGTCGCTACGACGAACGGGGTGAAATATTTGTCAATAATCTTATCCTGTCCCGAAAAGAAGGCGTGATGGGTATTTCTGTAGATATACCCCGTCACGCCCTCCATGGGTGCCATGTATAAATCCATATATTATCCTGCAAAGGCGGCGTCCCCGCCGCCTGCCGTCCTTAATGTCAGTCCAGGGCGCCCTTGATTGCGGCAAGGAACTCATCAAAGGTCTCAAAAGCGGGCAGATCCGGGTTGTCCGCGATGATCTGGGGAGTGGAACGGAAAAGGAAGCCGGCCTTGCTGGCCCGGATCATCCCGAGGTCGTTATAGCTGTCTCCGGCAGCGATGGTCTCAAACCCGATCGACTGAAGCGCCTTTACCGTGGAGAGCTTGGAATTCTCCGTGCGCATCTTAAAGCCGGTGATCTCGCCGTTTTCCGCCGCCTCGAGCGTGTTGCAGAAAATCGTGGGCCAGCCGAGCTTCTCCATCAGGGGAGTCGCGAACTGAGTGAACGTATCGCTGATAATGATGACCTGCGTGATGCTGCGGAGTTCGTCCAGGAACTCCTTTGCGCCCGGAAGGGGATCGATCGTCCTTATCGTATCCTGGATCTCCTTAAGGCCGAGGCCGTGCTCCTTTAAAATGGACAGTCTCCAGTTCATCAGCTTGTTGTAGTCGGGTTCGTCGCGGGTTGTCCTTTTGAGCTCCGGGATACCGCTCGCCTTTGAAAAAGCGATCCAGATTTCCGGGACAAGAACTCCTTCAAGATCAAGACAGACGATATTCATGCAGCAGATTCCTCCTCTTAAATCCGGCGGGGGCTCCTGCCCGTCCGTCCGGCCGATTGGCGGTAACAAAAACATTCAATACGGCTAATAGTTTAGCAGATGAAAGTGCTCATTGCACGTTTTCTGCAGAAAAATGCAGACAGGCCGTATAAATAAGAAAAGCAAGGGAAAGGACGGCGGCGGAGAGAATGCTCATCCGGATCCTGTTCCCGCCAAAGAGGGCAAGGGCGGCCTCTTTGTCCCCGATTGTCTGGAAAATATTGTTGAGACAGTGGAAAACAATCCCGGGAAGGAGCGAGCCGCTCGTCCTTACAAGCTCCGCCAGCATAAGACCCGCGCTCACCGCAAAGAATAGCTGGCAGAGGGTCACGGCAAGGTCGCCCGGAGCGTGCGCGGCAGAGCCCGCATATGAGACGAAATGTCCCGCGCCGAAAAGGACCGCCGACAGGATCGCCGCAAAGGCGGTGCTGCGGGTAAGCTTCAGGGCCGAGTGGTAAACAAGACCGCGGAAGAGAAGCTCCTCGACCAGCGCGGACAAAACTGCCGGAAGGCAGAGGAAAAGAAGGCTTTCCTCCGGCCCTGCGCTGCGGATTCCCGCCCAGATTCCGGAGGTGGAAAGAAGAATCAGGGGGAGATACCGTATTGCTGTACTGGAGCAGATGCACAAAACGGAGCCATCACGAGACCTCGTTTTTATGATTTTTGCCCTGTTAAAATTGATTTTCATATCCTGTGGGTGTAGAATTTTACTGCAGTTATAGTATGGCCTTCCCGGTAAATCCAGGGGGACCGGATGGTTTCTATTCTATATTGTCAGGAGGTTGATTTCTATGAAAAAGTTACTGGCTATGGCACTGACCGGAACGATGGCACTTGGCCTTGCCGCATGTGCGGCTCCGGCTGCCGCGCCTGCCGCCGCTCCTGCGCCTGCAGCGGAAGCAGCGGAAGAGGTTAAGGAAGAGGCTGCCGCAGAAGAAGGCGCAGCAGAAGAAGGCGCAGCAGAAGAGGCTGCAGCGGCGGAAGAGGCCGGCGGCATGGAGGACCTGATCGCAGCGGCGAAGGAAGAGGGTACGCTGGTTGTTTACGGTTCCTGCGAGGAAGATTATCTGGCGGCTGCCTGCGAGCATTTCCAGGAGCTCTACGGCATTGAGGTCCAGTATCAGAGACTTTCCACCGGTGAAGTCCAGTCCAAGATCGAAGAAGAAAACGGCAATCCTTCGGGCGACGTATGGTTCGGCGGAACGACCGATCCCTACAACGTTGCGACCGCGGAAGGCCTTCTTGAACCCTATGAGGCAGTCAACGCTTCCCACCTGATCGGCGACATGTACCGCGACAAGGACGGCTGCTGGTACGGCATCTACAAGGGAATCCTCGGCTTTATGGTCAACAGCGACGAGCTTGAGCGCATGGGCCTCGATGCTCCCCAGGACTGGCAGGATCTTCTGGATCCGAAGTACCAGGGCCTGATCTGGCTGTCCAACTACAACACAGCCGGAACGGCAAAGCTGGTTGTCAACACCATGATCCAGAAATACGGTCATGACGAAGGAATCCAGTATCTCGTAGATCTGGACAAGAATATCGAAGTTTATACAAAGTCCGGCTCCGGCCCTTCCAAGAACGTCGGCACAGGCGAGTGCGTCATCGGCATCGGCTTCCTGCATGACGGAATCACCCAGATCGAGGACAACGGCTACGGCAATATTTCCCTGGTCATTCCTTCCACCGGCACTTCCTTCGAGATCGGCGCAACGGCAATCTTCAAGGGGGCAAAGCACCCGAACGCGGCAAAGCTCTGGATCGAATATGCACTCAGCCCTGAATGCGTAGAGCTCGCGGCACAGAACGGCTCCTACCAGTTCCTGGTTCTCGACAATGCACAGCAGCCCGCGGTTGCCGAAGAGTTCGGCCTTGATCCCGACAACGTCATGGAATATGACTTCGAGGACGCCAAGGAGAATACGACAAAATATGTTGAAGAGGTTATGGAGGCGCTCGGAAGCGCAGCCGATGACAGATTCAAGACAGAATAAGTCCGAAGGCGCTATTGAATTTTGAACTGTGAAAACCGGGGCGGGCGGTAATTATCGCCCGCCCCGATTGCGTGATACTTAAAGGGAGGATGACATATGGCGAGGACGCAGAGTGCCGATCTCGACCGGAAGAAGTTTTTTGCCGATCCGGTCATGGTCACAACCATCGCAGTGCTGATTGCGTTTCTTTCACTGTTTATCTTGTATCCGCTCGCGATTCTGCTGGTAGACAGCTTTGTGACGGACAATGGCGTCACACTGGACGTCTTCCGCAGGATCATGGGAATGTCCAACTTCCGCAGGGCAATCTCGAACACCCTGAAGGTCGGCTTTCTTGTAGGCATCGCCTCGGCGCTGATAGGACTCCTGTTTGCGTATGTGGAGGTCTATGTAAGGCTGAGGACCCGGTTTATGGAGGGGCTTTTCCGCGTGGTTTCCATGCTGCCGGTCGTATCTCCCCCGTTCGTCCTGTCCCTGTCCATGATCATGCTGTTCGGAAAAGCGGGCATCGTCACCAGGTATCTTCTGCATATCTATGACAACAGTGTTTACGGCTTCTGGGGGATCGCCATTGTCCAGACACTGACCTTCTTCCCGGTCTGCTACATGATGATGAAGGGACTTCTCAAAAATATCGATCCCTCGCTGGAGGAGGCGGCAAGAGATATGGGCGCCTCCCGCTGGAAGGTATTTACCAGTGTCACGCTCCCTCTGGTCCTGCCGGGACTTGGCAACGCGTTTCTGGTTACCTTTATCGAGTCGATCGCCGACTTTGCAAACCCCATGATCATCGGCGGCTCCTATGACACACTGGCAACGACGATCTACCTTCAGATCACCGGCGCCTATGACAAGGAGGGCGCTTCCGCGATGGCGGTCGTCCTTCTGTGCATCACCCTGTTCATGTTTATTCTCCAGAAATACTGGCTGGAGGCAAAGAGCACGGCAACCCTTACGGGCAAGGCGAGCCGGGAGCGCATGCTGATCACGGACAGGAGCGTAACGCTCCCCCTCACGATCCTGTGCTCACTCCTTGCGGTATTTGTTATCGTCATGTATATCTGCGTCCCCTTCGGCGCGCTCTTCCGCACCTGGGGCTATGATTTCCACCTGACAACCAAATGGTTCCAGCAGGTCTTCAAGCGCTACAAGGGCCTGAAGGCCTTCAAGGATTCCTTTGTCCTTTCGCTTATCGCATCCCCGATCACGGCGCTCCTGTCCATGATAATTTCCTATCTTGTGGTCAAGAGAAAATTCCGGGCAAGAGGTTTTATCGAGGCGGTTTCCATGCTGGCGATGGCGGTTCCCGGAACGGTTCTCGGCATCGGCTATATCCGCGGCTTTTCTTCCGGCGTGTTCCGCACGGGCTTCCTTCAGGGTCTGTACGGCACGGGCGCGATCCTGATCATCGTGTTCGTCGTCCGAAGCCTTCCGACGGGAACCAGGAGCGGTATCTCGGCGCTCCGGCAGATCGATAAAAGCATCGAGGAGTCGGCGTACGACATGGGTGCGGACAGCTTCCGCGTGTTCATGACTGTCACGCTCCCCCTGATCAAGGACAGCTTCCTTTCGGGACTCGTGACAGCCTTTGTCCGCAGCATAACCGCCATCAGTGCGATTATCCTGCTCGTTACGCCGCAGTATCTGCTGATCACGGTGCAGATCAATGAGTTCGCGGAAAAGGGCGCGTACGGCATAGCCTGTGCGTTCGCGACGATTCTGATCGCTATAACCTATGGCTCGGTTCTTTTGATGAACCTTGTAATCCGTTATTTCGGTACCAGCCGGAAATTTGAGGAGGAATAGAGTTTGAAAGATCTGCCGATGCAGTCCTTTCAAACAGCGCCATCGGTGCTGACGCACCGGGCGCCGCATTCGGCAAAACCGCATCCGCGGATTTTGCCTCAGCGAGGTATAACAATGGCTAAAGAAAAAAAGGGCGTGCGCCTTGAGCATATTTCCAAGATTTACCAGGACCCCAAGACAAAGAAGGACTTCTATGCGGTCCGTGACACCACACTGGACATCGAGCCAGGAAGCTTTGTGACGCTCCTCGGGCCCTCCGGCTGCGGCAAAACGACGACGCTGCGCATGATCGCGGGGTTCGAAAGTCCGGACGAGGGCGAAATTTACCTCGGCGGCGAGCCGATCAACGCGCTGACGCCGAACAGGCGGGATACCGCGATGGTGTTCCAGAGCTATGCGCTGCTCCCGCACTACAATATTTTTGACAATGTGGCCTACGGCCTCAAGTTAAGAAAGCTGGACAAGGCACAGATACGGGAGAAGGTGACGGGAATCTTAAAGCTTGTCGGCCTCGAGGGGATGGAGTCCAGAATGACCAACCAGCTCTCCGGCGGCCAGCAGCAGCGCGTCGCCCTTGCGAGGGCCCTGGTTCTTGAGCCGGGAGTCCTTCTGTTCGACGAGCCGCTCTCGAACCTGGACGCAAAGCTCCGCGTCTCGATGCGCACGGAAATAAGGCGCATCCAGCAGGAGGCGGGCATCACCGCCGTCTATGTAACCCATGACCAGAGCGAGGCGATGGCGATCTCCGACAAGATCATCATCATGGAAAAGGGCGTGGTCGCACAGATGGGAACGCCGCAGGAAATCTACTATCATCCGGACAGCGAGTTCGTCGCGGATTTCATCGGCGAGGCCAATTTCCTTCGCGGCACGCTGGTTTCCAGGGACGGGACGGACGGCGTCGTGGAGATCGGCGGCAGCAGGGTCGCGGTCTGTGATATCCGTCAGCAGAAGGCGGGCGATAACTGCACACTGGTCCTTCGCCCCGAGGCGGCCGTCATCGCGGACAAGGGACAGCTCCCCTGCCGCGTGGTTCTCTCCTGCTTTATGGGCAGCTACCAGAATTATCATGTGATGGTCGGCGACACACTGGTCAAGATAACGGACTTCAATCCCAAGAACAAGAAGATCTACAGCGTGGGGGACGAGGCGTTCGTTGCATTTGAAACGGAGAGCGTACACGTGCTGTAAGGCAGACCGGGTGCATATTTATAAAATTGTGCTCAGTTTCTGTGACAGTGTATGCAGAATCATGTATAATATTCTCCGGCGCCGGCAGGTGACCGGTCTCGGAGCGATCCGGCCACACAGCGCGCGGTGCTGCCGTATGGCGTAGGGAAGCGCTCCGGATTGTGAGGACAGAATGAGCATCAGAATCGGTATTGTCGGCTATGGCAACCTTGGAAAAGGCGTTGAGATTGCGGTTAAGGAAGCTCCCGACATGGAGCTTGCGGCAGTATTTACAAGAAGAGATCCGTCTTCGGTAAAGATTCTTTCCGAAAACGTGCCGGTGCTTCCGGCCGATGAGGCAGGCAGCTGGGCGGATAAGATTGACGTAATGATCGTCTGCGGCGGAAGCGCAACGGACCTTCCCGTGCAGACACCGCACTATGCATCCATGTTTAATGTAATTGACAGCTTTGATACGCACGCCCGTATTCCGGAGCACTTCGCGAATGTGGACGAGGCGGCAAAGAAGGCCGGAAAGGTCGCGGTTATCTCCTGCGGCTGGGATCCCGGCATGTTCTCCCTTGCAAGGGTCTACGGCAGCGCCATCCTCCCGGACGGCAATGACTATACCTTCTGGGGAAAGGGTGTTTCCCAGGGCCATTCCGACGCGCTTCGCAGAGTGAAGGGCGTAAAGAACGCAAAGCAGTACACAATTCCCGTTGAGAGCGCGCTTGAGGCAGTCCGCAGCGGCTCGCAGCCGGAGCTGACGACACGCCAGAAGCATACAAGAGAGTGCTTCGTCGTCCTCGAGGAGGGCGCGGATCCCGCAGCGGTCGAGAAGGAGATCGTCGAGATGCCGAACTACTTCTCCGACTACGACACGACAGTGCACTTTATCAGCGAGGAAGAGCTGATCAGGGACCACAGCGGCATGGCGCACGGCGGCTTTGTTTTCCGGAGCGGTCGAACCGGCGTTAACAAAGAGCACAGCCACGTGATAGAATATAGTCTGAAGCTGGATTCCAATCCGGAATTTACAACCAGCGTACTTGTAGCGTTCGCAAGAGCGGCTTACCGCATGCAGAGCGAGGGCGGATGCGGGTGCAAGACCGTACTGGATATACCGCCCGCTTACCTTTCTCCGCTCAGTGGAGAGGAGCTTCGCGCCCACATGCTGTAAGTCCGTCTGACAAAGGAAAAAGACAGGCTGACTGATACTTCATGACCAAAAGGCCGGAATTATTAAAGAAGATGATATTTGCGGGAGCATTCCTGGCGCTGCTGGGTCTGCTCTCCTTTTTATGCCTTTACAGGCTGGATGTCCTGCCTCTGCAGAACTGGGACGAAGCGCGCCACGGCGTCAGCGCCTACGAAATGATAATGACCGGTGACCCGGTGGTGACGACCTATGGGTACGAGCCGGACTACTGGAACTTAAAGCCCCCGCTTTCCGAGTACTGCATTGCCCTTTTTTACAGACTCTTTGGCTTCAGCATCCCGTCGCTTCGGCTGTACGCGGCGCTTTCGACGATTCTGTGCGCACTTGCCTGCAGCATCTATGCACTTCGCCATTTGGGAAGGGCGGCGGGGCTTTTTACCCTTTTGTCCTTTTCCGCTGTCCCCACGTATCTGTTTACCCATGGCGCGAGGAGCGGCGATGCGGACGCGCTGTATGTCCTTCTGTACACGATGGCGGTCCTGTGCCTTTCGATGGACACGGGCTCTGCCGTTTACCCTGCGCTCGCGGGGCTCTTTGGCGGACTCGCTTTTCTGACAAAGAGCTGGCACGCGGGGATCATCGTTCTTATTATTCTCCTTACGTATTTCATAAGGGGCAGGAGGGAGAACAACTCCGGTAATTCCGGTAACTCCGCAGGCAGCCGCAGCGCGGCCGCTCATGTCCTTATATCCGCGGTTTCCTGCGCGGTTCCCGTCCTTATCTGGGCGGCTATGCGAATCATACGGGACGGGTTTTCTTTTATCGGCGCCATGATCGGCAAAGACGTTGTCAGCCGGAGCGTTCACGGGGCGGAGGATCACGCGGAGGATGTTCTGTACTATGCGGGAAAGCTCCTTGCGGATAAGGGGATCATCGCCTGCCTGATCCTGATTGTGGTTCTTCTTGCAGCCGGAGGGGCGGGGAGCAGGGATTCCGAAAAAGTCCGGCGCCCGGAGGAGAAAGTCTTCCGCGCATCCGGGGACAGGGTTCCGGTTATTCTCGGCGCGCTCCTTCCGGTGGTTCTTTTTTCGATTCCCGCGACCAAGCTCTCCTGGTATGTATACTGCGCGTATCCGTGCATCTTCCTTCTGGCGTCGCAGGGGCTTCAGCTTTTGTGGGAGCGCCTGAAGGGGCGGCAGTCCGCTGTAAGGACCGCGGCAGCCATCCTGATCGTCTTTTTAATCAGTGCGCTGTCCGCAAGGAACAACGTGCGCGATTTAAGGGAGTTTAAAAAGAATACTCTGGCTGCGGATGTCGCGCTCTTTACGCTTATTGACAGGACCTCGGACTATGCCGGGTCGGATATCTATATCGATATTGTGCTGGATACTGAGGAGAGCTGGGAGCAGAGAGACTTCCTCGCAGCGGAGCTCTCTGGGGATCTTCATCCCAGGGAGGGAGAGGCTGCCGGGTGGCTTTCGGACCCGGAGGCGCTTCTTCTCGTCAACCGATATACAATTGAGGCTCTGGATGAGCGCGCGGAATACCGCGTTGTCGCGGCTTCGCCGGATGAGCTGTATTACATACTTGCGCACGGGAAGGACTGAACTGCCAAAAGGCAGCGAAGAGGCTGCGGATTAACGCCCGGATAAGGGGCAGGGAAAGGGGAAAAAATGAAGCTCACACTGGAAGGAATTAAGGACAGACAGGCATGGGCGGAAGCCGGGATAGAGCTCCCGTCCTATGACGTGGAGAAGGTGTACGAGCAGACGAAAAAGACACCGGTCTGGGTGCATTTCGGCATCGGCAATATTTTCCGCGTCTTTCTCGGGACCATAGCGGATAAGCTCCTTACCGAGGGGCGGATGACAGGCGGCCTTACCTGCGTGGAAACCTTTGACTATGAGGTCAAGGAGAAGATCTACGACCCGTTCGATAATCTGGCGCTCAGCGTGATCCTGAACGCCGACGGGACACAGGAGAAAAAGGTCCTCGGGTGCTTCGGCGAGGCAATTCTCGCGAAGGCTTCCGATAAAAAAGAGTGGGAGCGCCTGAAGGAGGTGTTCTCATCGCCCTCGCTTCAGATGGTATCCTTTACAATCACCGAGAAAGGGTATGCTCTTAAAGGCGCGGACGGCAGGTACCTGCCCTACGCTCAGGCAGATTTTGAAAACGGGCCGGAAAAGGCGTCCGGCGCGATGGCCGTCGTCGCAGCCATGCTCCTTGCGCGGTTTAAGAACGGCGCGGCGCCGCTTTCCCTTGTCTCCATGGATAACTGCTCCCAGAATGGAAGGAAGCTCAGGGAAGCGGTCCTTGAGGTTGCGGGCGAGTGGGAAAAGCGCGGCTTTACGGCTCCCGGCTTTATGGAATATGTCAGCGATGAAGGAAAGGTCGCCTTCCCCTGGACCATGATCGACAAGATCACGCCAAGACCCTCGCCGGAAATTGCGGCGGCGCTTGAGGCGGCCGGCGCCTCGGACATGCAGCCGGTGATCACATCGAAAAAGACCTATATCGCGCCGTTTGTGAACGCGGAAAAGCCGCAGTACCTGGTTATAGAGGACAATTTCCCGAACGGAAGGCCCGCCCTGGAAGGCGCCGGCGGCCTGTATCTTGCGGACAGGGACACGGTCAACAAGTCGGAGCGCATGAAGGTCACGGTGTGCCTCAATCCGATCCACACGGCTCTTTGCACCTACGACTGCATGCTGGGCCATGATCTGTTCGCGGACGGAATGAGCGATCCCGAGCTCAAAAAGCTCGCGGATCTGATCGGCTATAAGGAGGGCATGGAGGTGGTGCCGGATCCCGGCATTCTGTCCCCGAAGGCCTTCCTCGATGAAGTGATGAACGAGCGTTTCCCCAACAGGTACCTCGGTGATACGTCGCTTCGGATCGCGACGGATATCTCCCAGATGGTCGGCATCCGCTTCGGCGAGACGATCAGGGCTTACATTGAAAAGGACGGAACGGCCAGGAGCCTTACCGGAATCCCCCTTGCCATCGCAGGATGGCTCAGGTACCTCCTTGCAGTCGATGACGAAGGAAAGGATATGGAGCTCGCTCCGGATCCGATGATCCCGCAGCTGCAGAAGACCCTGGAGGGCATTGCCCTCGGAGATCCCGAAAGCGCGGACGGAAAGCTTAAAGAGATCCTCGCCAACGCCAATATCTTCGGAGTATCTCTGTACGAGGCAGGCCTCGGTGAGAAGATAGAAACAATGTTTAAAGAAGAGATTGAAGGCCCCGGCGCTGTTCGCCGCACCCTGCAGAAATACCTGTGAGGCGCGGGCGAATCAACTGAGCCACGGCATTCTCAGTCCTTGCGCCCTTACTGCTGCGGCGCATCCCCGGAGGGCACGGCGATATCTGACAGCGCGCCCTCCGGAATCAGATCTTCGGGCAGCACATCGCCCTGCAGGTAGCTTCCCAGCATATCCGTGATGGTCTGCAGCTCCTCTTCATCGAGGGTATCCTGCAGGTAACCGGTCAGTCCCTCGGTGTCTCCGCTCTGGATATACGAGGTGACGCTGCCGATACTGTCCGTGTGGGAGGCGGCGATCTCAATCAGCTTATCCTTGTCCTCCTGCGGAATCGAATCCACAAGCTTCTTTGCCTCTTCCTCGGAAAGGCCCGCCTGTGCAAGGCCGGAAGCGACGGCCTCTTCGATTTGGGGCTGCATCTGGTGTGCGGCGTACTCCACAGTCTTCTTTTTCGCCTCTTCGGCAAGAGAGCCGCCTTCTTTTCCGGAGAACAGGAACAGACATCCCAGGATCACGACCCCGGCAAGGACAACCAGCAGCAATGTTATAAAGAACGCTTTTACAGCTTTCATAGTTTAAATCAATCCTCTTTCTGCTAATTTCTGTTTTGTGTCTTAACAGCTGCTCCTTTTTTTGAAGCAGGCTAGAACTATAACACATATTTCATTTCATTGAAAGGTGTCCGTCTATTGACCATAATTTTCAAAATATTTCATAAAAGCAGCTACAAAATATTGCAAGACTTGACATTAGAGAAATAATTTTGTAATATCTTTTTACTTACAGGTATACGCAAAATGCATCTTTGGGCACTCTCGAATATCAACACGATGCGTATGTCGATGGAGGAAATGTTTTGAACAGGAATTTTACACTTACAACTGCGCTCATCGCATGTATTTCCGTGGCCGCCGTTTCACCGGCTGCTCTCCATGCTGACGCAGCTGCAGTTACGCAGGCTCCTGCCGCGGCAGTGGCAGCGGCGGATGAAACGTCCGCAGCCGCTGCGGTGACCGCAGACGGGACGGCGATAGCCGCAACTCCGATGGAGATTGACGGTACCGGAGCCTCGGCGCCGGCCACGGACCTCGCCCAGGCAGCGGCTACTGTAGAGGCGGCCTTTGCGCAGATTAATTCTGTGCTTGTCGCAGCAGCCAACCAGACAATTGCTCTTCAGGCCGAGGCTGAGAAGGCAAAGGCAGAGGGCAGAGAGGATGCCGCGCAGCGCCAGAAGGAGGCGGATGCCGCCGCTTCGCAGTTCAGGATCCTGCAGGAAGAGGTTACTAAGGTTCTCTCCGACAACGGAGTGGACGTCAGCACGTTTGTAGCCTATCAGCAGCAGGTAGCCCTCGCCGCGCAGCAGAATGCAAAGGAAGGCACAGACGCCGGGGAGAGCGGGAAGGTCGCTGAGCCTGAAGCGCCGAAGGCAGAAGAAAAGGACAGCCAGCCCAGTGCGGAGGAGATTTATGCCCAGCTGGAGGCCCACATTGTTGAGGCCAGCAAGAACGGCATCACTCAGGAGTATGTCACCGTCCTGCAGCCCTCGGACTATACGTCCTACAACATGAGTTCCGTCCCGCTGAAAAAGGAACTGGGCGTCGTGTACGGACCCAGCGGGAAAGAGACGTGGTACAACCTTGATATGTCCAAGAACGTCGAGCGTCTCAACAGCATGGGATATCCCGGGAAGTACTGGATCCGCGCCGACGGCGTGAAGATGTGCGGCGATTATGTCATGTGCGCCGCGAGCTACCTTGTGCATCCATTCGGAAGTCTGGTGGAGACGAGCCTCGGAACGGCGATTGTCGCCGATACGGGCGGCTTTGCCGTAACGGAGCCCAACATGATCGACATCGCGACCAACTGGGTCCTGGATTCGGAGTAGCCTTCAATATACAGGCAGGATCCCGGTAAAGAAGTACAAGTAAAGAAGTGCTTATTGGAAACGCCTCCCGCAGCGGGAGGCGTTTCCTTATGAATCCAATTTGTAAGCTCTGAAGCCGGATCAGAAATTGTCGAACATCTCCTCAAAGTTGCCGAGCAGTTTGTCCATAAAGTCTTCAGAGAGTTCGGCGTACCAGATGCCGTCCTCGAGCCAGCAGCGGACCTCGTCCGTGCTCCTTTCGGTCCTCTCATCCAGCTTTGAGAGGGCGCCGCTGAGTGATTCGAGCATGGCAGATACGGCGGCGTCTTCGTCCGTATCCGGATCCTCCAGGTACATCGCCATCACCTTTGCCAGGAAATCCGTCAGGAAATCATCGGAAACGGAAGTGAAATCATAGGTGATCAGGGTTACATCAAGCCAGACGTCATCTCCCTCTTTGCGGTTCTCTTCGATCTCGTAATCATAATCCAGGGCATAGGACATCATATTCATAAGAGACTCGACAGAGCCCTCCGGCATATCCTCAGTTCCGAAAAACAGTGAAGGATCCTGGAGAGCCTGGAAAAACTCATCGCTTTCGAGAGAGTCAATTCCCTGTTCCTGCGTATAATCCAGCATCTTCTGTGTGTCGAATTTCTGGAATGCTCCAAGGTACCCGCCAAGGGCTTCGGCCGCCGTTTCGGCATACTCTGCGGAGGCGATCGGTACAGCATCCGGATTCAACGCGGCGCTGCCGGATGCGGACGTCTTTTTGCCTTCGCTCTTTCCGGCATCTTTCTTTTCGGATCCTGTATCACCGTCTTCCGGCGCTTCCTCTACGATGACGATCCGGCCGTCCCCATCAAGATCCGCATATTCCCTGCCGACCTTTCCTCCGAGATCCTCTGTTATGTAATCCAGAAGGATCTGATAGTCGACGGCGGCATCCGTAGAGACGATTTCACATCCGTTGAACTGAGTGTAGCCGTCGCCCTGTTCCATCATGATATAGGAAGAACTGGCAACCGTGTAGACCTTGTCGGGGTCAAGCTCTTCTCCTCCTGCCATGACATTCCTGACGCGTCTTTCACCTTCTACTCCCGTAAACATGCCTTCATCGTCCGATGTGCAGCCGGAATCGATGTAGGAATGAATCTCATAGGACAGGCCTGCTGTCTGAAGGAATCCTCCGCACTCGTCGGGAACGTTCCGGGCACCCCATTCAAGGGCATCCAGGATCTGCTGTCCGGTTGCTTCTATAACAACAATGCTCTTTCCGAAGGGCTGGACCTTCAGGATACTCTCCCGGGTGATAACCCCCTTTTCGATATTTGTCCGGACGCCTCCTCCGTTAACAATGGCAATATCCGCCCCTGTCCGGGCAAGAAACGCGTCGGTGACAAGATCGCCCAGATTGGTTTCTGCGCGGCGGACCATCCGGACCGGAAGGCCTTTGCTGTCAAGCTCGGAAGGATCGTTGATGGTCAGCAGGACTTCCGTCTCGCCGACCTCCACGTTGAGGAAGTCTGCGAACTCGGCCTTGTGCGCTTCGACGGCTTTTGTAATATCATTTTCAAACCCGAACAGTGAGGCAGGTGTGACCGTGTTGGCCCAGGTGTATATACCGGCGTCTTTTTTTCCGTCCTGCGTGATTTTGGCCCAGCCAATGCAGGCCAGCTTTGTACCGCAGGCAGAGCGGATGACGTCCTCGCCGTCCTTGTTTTTCATCACAACCTGTTCCGTGTCGTGACTGTGTCCGTCAAGAAAGATATCAATGCCGTTCGTGTTGGAGATAACATCGGCGTAGGTGTAGGGACTGCTTTTTTCATCATTGCCCATATGTCCCATGACGACGATATAATCGGCGCCGTCAGCTCTCGCGTCATCTGCGGCTTTCTGAACCGCCCGGTAAAGCTTTGTACCATTCTTGTCCGCACAGAAGCCGTAGACATAGTTCCCGTCCTCGTCCATAAAGCTCGAGGGAGTGGAGGTGGTCAGGGATTCCGGCGTCGTGACGCCGACAAAGCCCACACGGATCCCGTCGAATTCCTTAATGATATAGGGGTCGAATACCGGCTTATCCTTATAGGTGAAATTGCAGCTGATATAAGGAAAATCCGCCTTTTTTGCAAGATCAAGGAAAACATCCATGCCGTAGTCGAACTCGTGATTGCCGGGAATGGCGATCTCATAACCGACATCATTCATGAGGTCTATGATCGCATCGCCCTTGGTCAGCATACCGAGCGCCTCGCCCTGGATGGAGTCGCCGCCGTCGACCAGGATTACGTTGTAACCCTTCTTTTCGAATTCCTCCTTCACATGAGCGAGGCCGTCATACCCGAAGCCCTGGTCAATCCCGCAGTGAACGTCACTGGTGTACAGGATCATAAGATCCTTTTTGCCGGCTGCCGCGGTGCCCTGCCCTGCGGCCATCGCGGGAGAGGGGATGGACAGAATTGTCAGGATGAGCGCGAGTATCAGAGCGGACACCGCCCTCAGTGTGTTTCGTTTAAGTCTCATAAACTTCCTCCTTGCCCGGCTTTCGGACAGTCATGAAAAATGCGATACTACCTATATTTTATACTGAACGGGCACCATATCACAGAGAAATAAAAAAGAAGAGGGAAAACAAAATCGAAGGATTTTCTTCCTAAACCGAAGAATATTCCATGTATTTGAAAACGGCCGGCACGTATAATCAATAACAGTTATCGAACCGGACAGCTGACGGCTCGGGACGGCATATTATCTTTTAGTTATCTCTAAGGAGGATATGAATCATGGCAATGAAAAAGGTTCTTAGTATTGTAGCAGCATCCGCAATGGCAGCATCCGTACTGGCAGGCTGTGCAGCAGCTCCCGCAGCAGCACCGGCAGCAGCACCGGCAGCAGCTCCCGCAGCTGAAGAAGCTAAGGAAGAAGTCGCTGAGGCGGCAGAAGAAGCAGCTGACGAAGTCGCTGAGGCTGCAAACGGAGATCTGGCCGGCAAGAAGGTCGGCGTCTGCATCTATCAGTTCTCTGATAACTTCATGACACTGTTCCGCAACGAGCTTGAGAGCTATCTGGTGGCACAGGGCTTTGATCCGGCGAACATCACGATCGTCGACGGCAAGAATGATCAGGGCGAGCAGACCAACCAGATCCAGAACTTCATCACAGAAGGCGTTGACGTTCTCATCATCAATCCCGTTAACTCCTCCTCCGCAGCTACAATCACAGATCTTGTACATGACGCAGGAATTCCGCTTGTTTACATCAACCGTGAGCCCGATGCACAGGAAGAAGCCCGCTGGGCAGACAATAACTGGGATGTCACCTATGTAGGCTGCGATGCACGCCAGTCCGGCACAATGCAGGGCGAAATCATCGCTGACCTCGGCCTTGACGCTATTGACTTCAACGGCAACGGCAAGATCGACTACA
>ODAI011166176.1_pt1 | contig 26565 bp, 5 predicted proteins | sample 1539321 | NCBI WGS metagenome assembly ODAI01 (sample SAMN02144231, study PRJEB22623) | gut metagenome | biome: sheep rumen | host: Ovis aries | place: New Zealand
ATGTCCATCGCCGCTGAGATATACCTGGCGCGCCTGGCGCCGGCCCTGTGTGCCGACCGCTCGATCTCCACATCGTATTTCCTGCCGTCCGCGTCCGTGGCGTAGGCGTCCAGGCATACCGATCTCGCTCCGGCCAGCCGCCGCAAATCCTTCTGCGTCTCGAACGCCGTCACCACCAGGGTGGGATTGCCGATCAGGATTCGCAGCACAAACTCCACCAGGGGTTTGTTATCCCGAAACAGGCAGCGCATGAAATCATCGTCGATCGGCCGCAGCCTGCGCAGCCGGTCCAGATTTCGAAGGTATTCCCGCTCCTTCTGCGATGCTTCCCGATCCACCGCGACGCCACCTGCCTCTCCATATGAATTGTAGCACAGAAACCCGCCTCAGTCAACTGCCGCGCCCGCAGAACACAGGGCTCGCGCATGAATGCGCGAGCCCTGTCGTGAACCGCATATACTTGGGCTCACCAGTCGATATAGCCGGCGTCCACGTAGCCGTAGACCCCGTTCTTGTAAGCCAGGGCATAGCCCCTTTCGCGGTAATCCACGTTCACGAAGATGCGGTCGCCGTCATAGAATTTGTACTTGTACATGAATTCGCCCCGCGGCGTTCTCTGGAACACCAGCGCGCCGCCGTTGTCGATCTCCACCGTGCGGTATTCGAAGTTGTCCAGGTCGTGGACGCTGTCGTCCCAATCGTCGTCATCGTCGTCGCCGTCGTCCCAGTCGATATAGCGGACGTCCACATAGCCATAGCTTCCGCCCTCATAAGCCAGGGCGTAGCCGCTTTCACGGTAGTATTCATTGACGAAGATCTCGTCGCCGTCATAGAACCGATGGTCATACATGAACGTGCCCCGGGGCGTCCTCTGGAACACCAACGCGCCGCCGTTGTCGATCTCCACGGTGCGGTAGACGAAATTGCCCAGGTCGTGGACATCGTCGCTGCTGCGGCTGCCGCTGCCCCAGTCGATGTAGCTGGCATCGACGTAGCCGTAGTCGCCGTTCTTGTAGGCGATGGCGTAGCCGTCTTCCTCCCAATCCAGGTTCACGTAGATGCGGTCGCCGTTGCTGAAGCTGTACTCCGACATGAACGAGCCGCCGGGCTTCGACTGGAACACCAGATTGCCCCGGCCCCGGGTCTTGACGGTCCGGTAGCCGAAGTTGTCCAGGTCGTACTTGTCGGAAGCCAGAGCGGCGGTGGAAAGGAGCAGCAGGGCTGCAAGCAACAGGGCGATGAACTTCTTCATGGCATTTCCTCTCCCTTTCATAGATCGTCTGGTCAGTTCGATGATTTCGTATTCACCACGAAGATCTCCGGCGCAGGCCAATCGCCGTAGTGGGTGGCGACGAAGTCGGCATCAGTAACACCGGTTGCGCCTAGCTTCGCTACAGTCTGCAGGTTGTACTTGCCTTTGTAGTACTCAATCAGCTTGGGGTCGTAGGCACTGGCCTCTGTCCAGTTATCCGGATTGGCAAAGACATTGTAGTATGTATTTAATGTCGGGTCATCCACACAATCAGCATCCAGCGGTTTAATGTTGCTATTCTTGACTTCTTTGCCCAAAGCAGTCAGGTAGGTATAGCCCAAATCGGCGTCCTCCCGCTCATTGATGATTTCGAGGTAGTAACAATCGGAGACGCTACCTGTCGCTGCTGGTATGCTGTAGGCAAACGCACCATCCTTGGGAATGGTTTTATCGCCGATGGTTTCGGTATCCGTACCCTTTACCAAGCCTGTAGCGTAACAGTTTTTTATCGTTGAGGAAGTAGATGCCACAAACCCACCCGCAGTTTTACCTGTGACAGAACAGGTCGAATAACAGTGATCAATGGGAGTAGAGACTACTTCTCCAATCAACCCACCCGCATTGCTACCAGTGGCCGTGACATTGAAATCCGTCTTGGAGTAAGCAGCGCTTGTCGTATGCCCACCGGAATAGCAAGCGTAAACCTTGTAATCCGTAGTTCCACTAATCTTGCCTATCAAACCGCCCGCATTACCACTGGTACTTTTTACAGTCAATGCCGCTGCGCTCTTGGTGATGTTGCAATTCGTGGCAGAACCTATCAAACCGCCCGCATCGCCAGAATTGGCAACAATCCCTGTGGAAGCTATATTGTTATAGGCTATGACGTTTTCAACGTCAACTTTTGTCAAGGTACCTGCCAGCGCGCCCGCGTGAATGTTGCCTGTGCCCGTCTGTGCTATATCAAAGTCGATCAACGCAAGGTTGGACACTTTGGTCGGATTGGTAGCATCGCCAGTCCCCGTTATACTTCCAAACATACCAGCGCCCTTATTGCCTGCGTAACTCACCTTGATTCCAGTAACGCTGTGATTCTGCCCATTGTATGTAAGGGCATTGGTCGGAACGACCGGCAGGTAATTGTTAGCTCCAGTAGTGCCTGCATTAGAACCATAAAGTACAATTCCTGTTGAGCTTGCATTGGTTTTGTCTTTAAAACAATCCTTTATTGCATCGTCGAAATCATCCCATTTCAAATCCGAGGTCTGCACCGCATTATTGAGTTTATGGGTATATGAACCGTCACTCCTTGAATCCGCCACATACGAAACAGTTTTGTCAAGGTTTTCCAGATGACGAATATTGCCGATAGACGCAGTCATAGGAATAATGCCTTCAACATCGGCTACACCCTCTTCCAGCTTTTCATACAGGCTGTTGACGGTAATCTGCGCGCTGTAGCCAATGTTGGAAATCTGGGTGTTGTCAAAGGCGATAGCTTGCACGACAATGTCTTCGCCAGGGGTAAATTGTGCGTCGCCACCGTTTTTGATGCCCGTCATATCCGCAAAATGCATGTTGGAAGTCGTAATGTCATCAAGGATAACGACGTAACTGCAATTCGTACCGTCCACATTTTTATTGGTACTGTCAATTCTGAAGGTTTCCAGCGTAGCCCCTTCTGTTGACTTGAGGTTGAAAACCTTCTGTACCTTGCTCAACAGGCCGGTGACAACAATTTGCAACGAGCCTCCAGCGTTTTTATCCACAACGCCAACACGGAGCTTATCGCTGTTTTCAACGACGATCAGCGGTGCTTCCAATACACTTGCGGGATCAGGCTTCAGCGTTTCTGCTTCTTCTCCGCCATACCAGCCAAGGACCTTGCCTTTGTAGTTTTTACGGTCAGGTCTCTTATCGTCAATGTCACGCCAATCGCTGACAAGGTTTTTTTCATCACTCGCACTTAAACTGTAACCGAAACGGGAATCCATGGCTGGACTCGAACAGTAAAAGACATCCAGCACCGTTCCGCTCTCAGGATGATAGCGGATAATATAGCTACCGCCGCCACGAACCGTTTCATCAATCGACCCATAGGGCAGCATAAGGTCGATCAGGCTTTGGGGCGTAGCATCTGAACTGAATGCACTGCCTTGATTGACGACAAAGAAATAATAGCCCTTTTCCTCATCTTCTACGGTTCCCGTTTTATCACTCAAGCCCAAATAGCCCTGGCTTTGGGCCATGGTCAAGTGGTTTTGAGCCGCTATAAAAATTTCACGGGCAACTGAATCCCGTTCAAGCCTTTCAAGGGAACGCTGATGCTGATTAACCGCGACAAAGGCCACCGCCCCCAACACGCCAATAATGGCCACCACGATCAGCATTTCGGCCATGGTGAAGCCGCGTTTTCTATTCTGTCTGTTCATTATTTTCACCGTCCTATGCATCTTAGGCCGCTACGGGCACAAGCCGGATTTTCAGTTCATCCAGCGTTACCAAGGTTGATTTGCTTCCTGTTTCCTGTTTTACTTCAAGTGTACTGAAGGTTATTATATCTCCTGAAACACTGGCATTGGTATAGGTGACAATCAGGTTGCCATTAGACGCAGCCTTGGTAACCAACCTTTCAGGAGTGCGTTCCCCCGTTTTTCCCGCTACACTGAGCGGTTTACCGTCTGTTTTATTCACATAGTCCAATAGCTTTATACCCTCAACATCCACACTCAGTTTGGAATAAGCACCTATGCTGGGTTTATAGTATATGATATCTGTGTTATTCGTACCCACAGTAACATCCTGCGCGGTTCCCAACTCATTTCTAAGTGCCGTCACCGCTGTGGATAACAGCATCTGAGCATTCGCCCCGATAATCACATTATTGTATACATTTCGAGCCACAGGGATACCATTCGCCACAATAACGGAGACAAGCAACAAAATCAACACTGCCAGCAGGGTTTCCGCCAGTGTAAAGCCGGATTTGCCTTTCAGCTTTTTCTTGATTGTCATGGTTGCAGGCCTCCAAGTGTGATATAATTACCCTCAGGTTCCAGTAGGGGGCGTTGTCGTGGTTAATGAATAAACCACGACCGGCACACCGCCGAGTGTCTCATTTTTCCAGTAGGTTGCCGGGGGAATTGTCCCGGATGGCAGCAGTTTATTAATAGTAACGGTGAGCGTATTCCTGGAAAAACCAGACGCAACCGTTCCCTTTACTGTTGGTGCTGTAGTTGCCCGGGCAACCACAGCGTTATTGACCTTATAATACTCATCCATCTTATCCTTGCTGTTTGTGACGACGCGCATACCTGCTGACACCGCGCCAGCCAGCATCACAAGGGCCAAAGCAGAGATCAAAAGCGCGACCAGCGTCTCACCAATGGATTCGCCTGCCTGGGAGACCAATTTTTTTTTGATTCTATGCTTCATTATGCTCCTCCTCCCGACGGGTTCGTGTTTGACGGTGCAACGGCAACCACAGTTCGCATATCGATCAGCTTCCATCTGATCGTAGAGATTGTAGTTTTTTCCACAGTCTTATATCGGGTATATTCTCCCTCAATGATCTTCCCGCTCTCATCAGTTGTCGGCAATGGCGCGGAATAGGTTGTAAGCGCATTTTCATTCTGAATAATATCCGCTTTGAAGGTCAATCCAAGGGTATATGTCCCCTTGCTGGTATCCTGGTTGGACACAGATATAGTCATTTTTCCGCTCGCAACATTTGACGGAGTTAACTTCACTGTCAAAGCGGCAGCGTTCGTTATTCCGGTTCCGGCGGCTGTCAGATCAAGTGTCGAGAGTGAAGAAACCGTAGGTAGGGAATTTATTTCTACTTCTTTCTCGCTCTTGTTCTCCGACGTAGTTTTATTAGTTAGTTCCTCTTTTACAAGTTGTACAGCCGCGCCGATAACAAGAGAATCAGCACTTGATACCGGCGATCCATTCATGGATGCCTTGTATGTTTCAGGAGTGATCGTCTTTGTGCCACTGACTTCTGTACCATCCTGATCTTCTTTGCATACAGTTTTTGTCCCCGTCGTCACCGTCACTGTCTGTTGTTCCAGTACATCCCGGAACAGCTCCGCCGCTGAATTGACGGCATAATAGCGCTGGTCCAATTCCGCCATCTTGCTTGCGCGACCCCCAACCGCTGTTGCGGCCACGATCACCACGCTACTGATAATGGCACAAACCAAAAACAACAGCAGCGCGAAGGTGATGGACGCACCCCTTTGGGATTGTATCTTGTTTTTCAGGGCGTTCATCGCGCCATCACCTCCGGTTGTGTTGTCAGTTGGTTGTCATGGGTCAGGGCTTGGATGTTTCGGCATTAATCTTGTTATCCGGCTTGGTGCCCGCAGCGGAACCCGCCGCAAGATAGCCGACGCCATCCTCGTTGACCGTCATGATGAACCAGTTGTCATTAGTTGTGTCCAACGCGCTATAGTTTTCTGGCACTACAGTCTCATGCAGATAGTACGTGCCATAGGGCAGCTTGCCGATCCAGAACGCACCGCCCGCGCCGGAGGTCAGGTCCTCCTCGGTATCCTTCACCACAGTCTGCTTGTCGGCGTAGTACACGGTGAAGGCCGCATTCTCCAGCGAGCTATAGTCGCTTCCATCCACCTTCCGCAGGATCACCTTGCGGCTCAACGAGGAGATATTAAGGGCGGTGCAGACATCGACGGTATAATTCGTCGTGGTTCCATTCTCCGTCTTTGCGAGGGTCAGCGTCTCCTTGGGTGCCTCCTTCGCACTCGGCCAAGTCACGTTTCCGCTTGCATCCACAGTGCAAGCCGTAAACGCCGGATTGCCGCTGTCATCTGTGCTGTCGGCCACATGGATAGTATACGTTCCGTCGCTATCCACGACCAACCTGTACTTCTCCTCGACCGGCTGGTACGTCTTGGTAGTCGTTGTCGCAGTACCGCTTGCGCCTGTGCTCGTCGTCGAAATCGGCACAGTGCCATCCGTGTCTGTTTTCTCCTTGATGAAGTACACGCCCGTGGGAATGTTCTCTAACACGACCAGGCCATCGCCGTATACATCCTTATCCACAACCACTTCCGTTGGCGGATTCGTATCGTTATTCGTCACCTTTTGCTTGATGGTTACAGCATGCCCCGCGTCCTTCCCAGCATCGGCGTCGCTCTCCGTGCCCTTGCCAGAGGTTGCCGTTGCGACAGGATCGCTACTGGTATCAATCGCCGTGCCTCCGTTGTTCGCCTTGTACAGCGTAAACTCCGCGCCGTCCAGTGGCTCCCCGTCCCCGTCGATCTTTTTGAACACGACGTCAAAGCCGCCGGACCAGTAGATGTTCAGGGCTTCATCGCCCTTCTGACCGTACAGGTAATTTCCGCCGCAGCCGGTGTCGGTGTCCGGGCGTGCGTTCCTGAACTTCTTGAGCGTCGCTTCCAGCGTCTGGCTCGACATACCGTTCACGGTTGTCGTGCTGTCCCACCGCGCGAACTGTTCGAGCATCTCATAATGCTCCTTCTCTGCGGCCCAGACCCAGATGGAACCTTCATCACCATTGATCGCGGCGCGCAGGCGGATGCTTAGGGCCGTAGTGTCTTTATATTCTGACCCAAACCCATTGATGTAGATATCCTGTCGAGCCATGCCATAGTTCTGCTGGCCGTTGGTGGGATAGGTCGTCTTCTCACCCTCTTCGACGGTCTCGGTCGTACCGAGCGTACCCTCCTTATAGTTGCCCAGCGGCAGTGCGGAAACCGCGCTTATATTCGTCTTTTCGCCGCTTGCGTTGACAAGGTAGTAATTCCCGTCGTCGAACCGCTTGTATCGGTCTATGACCTGTTTGGTTCCATTGTCGTCCAGGTAGTAGCGGGCTATGATGCCGTTCGACTTCTCAATCGCGGTGAGATAGGTCTTGCCGCCCACCTTGTACTGTCCGTTGCCGCCGAAGTACGGGTTGCCAGAGAGGTTGAGCGCGCTGCTGGAAGTGGCGGCATCGTAACTGCCGTCGAGTTTGATGGGCCTCTCGCTGAGGTAGATGCCCGCGCCTATGCCGGTTGCGGAAACGGTGTTTCCGGTGATGTTGCCGCCGGAAAGGTTCATGGTTGCGCCATCCTTGATATACACCGCGCCGCCGGCATCCGTGGCCCGGCAGTTGACGATGCTGCCGCCTTCCATGGTCACTATGTTAGAATGTTTGTTGTAAAGGTAGATCGCGCCGCCCTTCTTATTCGACCAACATTCCTCAATGATGCTGCCGTTCTTGATGTTAACGTTGCCGCCCTGGCGAACATAGATCGCGCCGCCGACAGACTCGGTGCCGCACCGATAGATCCTGCTGCCCTCCTCCAGGTTGAGCGTCGACCTGTTGCTGGCTTCGCCCAGGCAGATTGCGCCGCCGCCCCATTCGTCCTCTTTGACATAAGTCTTCGTCGAATAGGCATTTTGCAGCGTCGCGCCGCTGTCGAGTGTGACCTTGGCGGTGTCATGCAAAATCATGATCACGCCGTCCTTGGCAGTCTTGACGCTGTCGGTTTTATCCAGCGTGCCGTCTGCGTTGTACACCGCGCCGCCGTCGAGGGCGATATCCTTCAGTATGAAGTGACTGACCGCGTCGCTGCTGTTATTCGTGCCGTGAAGCCTGAACATCGTGTCAGATCCCACGTTCGAGTTTATATCGACCATATTGGTGCGCTTGATCACCGCGGGCCACTGGGATTTCAATCCGCGGAAGCCATAGCCGTCTTCGTTGTTGGTTGACGTTTCAATGCCTGCCGTGGTCAGCGTGATGGTCTTGCCGCCCGGCACATAGACGCCGTAAACCATGTCGTAATCAGGTACCAGCATCTCCACGTTGAAGGTCTTGCCACCGTAAAGCGAGTATGACCCATCCTCATACTTCTCATACAGCTTGGGCGTATCCTGATTCAGCACGCCGAACGCGGTGTCCTCATTGTCTGTCACTTGGGTATTGGACCCCTGTCCAGTGGCTACATACAGCTTGTTGTAGACCGCTGGAACCGGTTCTTCGCTCGTCTCCCACTCGCGGTACAACAGATCGCCGTTTGCGTCCGTGATCTTGCAGATGTAAGTCGGCCAGTAGATCTTCAAATCACGGGGGTCAGCGGCATTGGTCGTGCCGTAAAGCTCGGGATCCCTGTCGCTAAAGAACCGCTCGATATGGCCGACGTAGCCCTGCGCGTTGCCTTCCCCTTCGAAATTGCCGAAATACTGCCCCGAACGGCCATACGTATCGTACAGCTTTTTACCCGTGCTGTCAGTGTCCGCCACATACACACCGATATAAGATTCTTCCCGGAGACCCTGTGTTTTTCTGGCATGCAGCCGGATAACCCTATACTCGTCCTGGTTCAGGTAGACGTTGCACTTGACGGACTTGCCGCCTATGGTCATCTTGTTGTCCAGCGAAGAGGTCTCGCCGCCGACACGCACCAGATTCTGGAACTCCAGGCGGGTTCCAGTACCGCCGGGAACGATGCCACCGCCTTCTTTATTGGCCGTGACGTCGCCCGCAAGCATCTTCAGCGTCGAGTCATTTCCAACATACAGGCCGCCGCCAAGCTGCGCCTCGTTGCCGGTGATGACCGTCTCATTGGTATCGTTTGCTACGGAAGATTTGAAAATCCTTATGGTGCCCTTGGACGAACAAATGCCGCCGCCGTTGCCCGACACACTGAAGCCAGAAATCCGGGTGTCGTCGAGCTTTAGTGTATGGGATAGATCATTATCATTATCGCTGCCCCTTTGCTTGCATTCGAAATACACGCCGCCGCCGTTGACCGCGTCGTTCTGCGTGCCGCCGCTGCCGGTAAGCTGGCAGCTATTGAGATGCACAGAATCCATGGCACAGATGGCGGCGCCATTGCCGTTGGGCGCGGTGCAGCCGGAAATGCCCACGCTGTTCATGGTCAGCGTTCCCCGCAGGTGGTAGATGCCGCCGCCGCCGACGTCTTTTTGGGTGGAGGTGGGTGCGGCGGTGGCGGTGCAGTTCGTAATCGTGCCGCCCGTCATTGTGACATTGCTGCTAGATTCATAGTAATAGATGCCGCCGCCATTAGCCGCTGAGCAATCAGCAATGCTCAGGTTGTCAGACGTCATGCTGCCATTATACAGCTGCGCGTGGATGCCGCCGCCCTTTTGGGTCGCTTTGCAGCCCTTCACCGTGACATCCTTGACTGTCACCCTTACGGTCGATACCTGGAACGCGCCGCCGGAGCCATCGGAAGTCACGGCCCCATAATCATTCCAAGTGCCGGCCGTACAGCCGAAGAACCCGGTATCCTCTATGGTTACGGGAGTACCCGTTCTGTGATACAGCGCGCCGCCGTCCTTGGTGGAAGAGCAGGCGTTCCCTTCGACAGGCTTGCCGTCTTCCAGCGTGCCGAAGTTCACATACTTCAACTCAACCGCGCCATTGTACTGGTAAATCGCGCCGCCGTATTCGGCCGTGCACCCGGTAAACACGACAGGCTTTCTTTCCACGGCGCTCTTCACGCTCAACGCCGACGCAAAGGCATACAAGGCACCGCCGTTGCTCCCCGCGCTGCATTGGTCAAAGGTCATGGCGTTGTTGTTGGTCACGTTGTATCCATAGTCCGCGGATACAGCGCCGCCAGAGCCGGACGCCTTGCAGCGGGTGAAGCTGACCGTTCCGGTATTGCTGCTGGTGATGGCCACCGACCCGTTGAACACTCGAATCGCGCCGCCGCTACCTGTGGTTTCGCAATCGACAAACGTCGAATCCACGACTGTGACGCTGCATCTTGCTTCGTTGCTGCCGCCGACGTAGATCGCGCCGCCATCCTTGGTGGCACCTGTCGTCACTTTGAAGTTGCTGAAGTCGCATTTGGTGACATCCACCTTGCCGCTGTTCTTCGCCACATACAGCGCGCGGCGGGTGTTGTTTGCGCCGCCGTTGCTGCCGCCGTTGAAGATCAGGTTGGACACGGCGGTGTCGCAGCTGGTCTTGATCAGGGCATCGTTGCTGTTGCCGCTGGACACAAGGGTCGTGCGCTTACCCTGTTTCGCGACGTTGAACCGCGTATCAGGCGTCGTGCGGATGGTCAGCGAGGTGAGGTCCGCGTTGTTGAAATTGAACCCGCTGGTCAGCGTATACCGGTCATGGCTTTCCTTCAGCGTCTCGATGATCACGTCGCCGGACAAGGAATTGGCCCGATTGAAAGCGCCCTGCTTGATGCCGGTGTCGCTGTCGCTGTCGTTGACCAGCTTGATGTGGTAGCTCCAGTTATTGCCGCCGTCGTTGCTGACGCGGGCGACATAGTCCGGGGTTGTGTTCTTGACCTTGATGGTATCCTTATTCTGGTCGTAGACATACGTGGGGTTGTAGGCCTGCGCAGCCGCGGAATTCGGGTCAGTGACAGCATCGTCGAGTACGGCGGTTTCCACCGCATAATACACGTAGCCGCCCTCGAGGTTGACGAAGGCATAGCGCCAGCTGTCATCTGCGCCGATGGTATAGGGCCCGGTCACCGTGGTGCCGCCAATCTGCTGTGCCTGATTAACTGCTTCTACGGTGTAATGCTTTTCATTGGTCAGAGTGTCTTCAAGGTTCGTCGCGCCGGTCTGGTCGTTATAGGTCACCGTCACGCTCTGGTCGCCGCCACCGCTACCTGACGGCGTGGCGCCAAGGCAATAATACAGGTTGCTGTCTTCAGACGGGACATTGGGTGTAGAGTCACCATCGTTCCTGTAAACCCAGAGCCTATCATTATATTCAAGAATGTCTCCTCTCTTGAATTTCGTGCCGAAAGCCTCGGTATTCGTGATTTGCAGCTGGCCGGTGGTATAGATGCCGTTGCCCTGATAGGGGTGGTAAAAATCCACCTGATACTTCATGATCCTGCCGCTGAACGCCACGAAATCAGCGTTGTTCGCTATATCGCTGATACCGTCATGATCATTGTCGCCCAGGAACTCTCTCAATGACGCCCGTTTCTGTTGCGGAACAATATACCACTTCGTGATACCGTTGATCGTCAACGGCATGAAGCCCACCTGAACATTAGGATCATGACGCAATACGATCTGATAATTATTCCGGTAATTCGTCGGATCCTGATTTTCGAGAACTTCAATGAGATTTGGATCCATAACCTTCAGCCATTCCGGGAAGATCGTTGCGATATCGGCGTCCGACATCTTCGTCACCGCGGGCGGATCGGTATTGTTGGCACCGTAATTCACGCCAGAGGACGCGGACACGCGGTAGAGCTTGAACGTGACATTCAAATCCCTCAGCCTGTCGTCGCCCTGCGATATTTCGTTGCCGTTTTCGTCGAGCCAAATCTTGTCGATGCTATAGGATTCCACCTTGATATTGTAGAGCTCGTACAGCAGGTCCGGCGCGGTCTCGTCACCTGCCAGAACGATATCCTTGGTAGTGGGATCGCCGTTGGAGGCAAAGGTGATGATGTAGTCTTCGCCGACGCTCAGCGTCCACTGTCCAGCTGGCACGGTGTGATATTTGTCCGTGCTGGTCTGTTTGAGGGTATAGCTGCTGCCGGCACTGAGATTCGCGCCGCCGAAATTACCCGCCTCGTCGCCATCCTTCCAGGGGATGCGCACCAGGCCGTTCCTGTCGGTGTCCCCGCTCCAAACCACCATACCGTGTTCGTTGGTGAGCGTCAGATGGGCGTTCTTGATCAGCTGGCTGCTGTCGCCGAATTCGCACACCTGCAACTGCAGCATGCCGCTCCACACGAACGCATTGCTGCCGTCCGTGGTAGCTACGCCGACCATGTCCGCGTTGCGGTCGCTCTTGAACACGTCGGGATTCCCGTTCGCGCCTTGCTCGAAGGTGGCAAAGGGACGTTCGCGCATGCCGCGGCTTGGGAGATAGTCGTTCACGACATACACGCCCAGCTTGCCGCCCGTCAGGCCGCCGTCGATCACGTTGATCACCGTGGCCGAGTCCGCGCTGAGCACGATATTCCTCTGGGTGTCATCCGACGCCAGGTTGTCATAGATCGTGGGCGCGCCGGAGAAATTCAGCGTTGCCGCCGTCATGCCCTGGCCATCGACGCCGACATCCACCGCGCCACCTTCCGCAGCCGAGTTGCCGGTGATCTCGCCGCCGGTCATGGTCATGCTCGCGCCGGACGCCACGTATACCGCGCCGCCCTTGCCGGTGATATTGGAGTTTTTCAGCGTCGCGCCCGTGCCGATGGCCAGGCTGCCCGAAGCCACGACGTTGACGATGCCGCCGTCGCAATCAGCGGTGTAGGCCTCCCTGTTGCCGTCCAGCGTGATATTTGCCAGCGTCAGGCTGCCGCTGCTGGTCAGCATGGAGCCTGTCTCAAACTTGCGCTTGACCGTCGCTTCACCCGTGCCGCTGTAGGGGAAATCGCTGACGTAGCGGGACGCGGTGGTCAGCGTCACCGGCTTGCCGGCGTTCAGGGTCAGCGACTCTTCGAGGTCATACGTTTCCACCAGCATCTCGACCTTGAAGGCCTCTGCGGTGGTCTCGCCCCCGTTCTTGCTAATGTACAGTTTTCCCTCATTCAACGCATCAAACGCCGCTTTTAGCGTCGTGAAGGCCGCGGGGACATACCCCTCGCCGTCCTCGTCCTCGATGTACAACAGCGTGCCGTTCGCGGTGATCTTGCAAACCGCGCAGCTGTTGGTGAATTCCACAATAGCCGATTCAGTCTCGCTGATCGTGCCCTCAGCCGCTGTTGCGGTGGTGATGAAGTGCTTGGCGGGATCCATGCCGTTGTTGTAGGAAATCTCCTCCACCTTATAGCCGATGCCGGTGGGCAGGCCCGAGGCGGAAACCGTTTGATTCGCGGACACGTCGAACTCAGCGACGCCGTCCTTGAAGGTCATACTGCCAAAGATCTTGCCCGTCGGGTCGACCTGTGTATCGCCGACGCTGGTATCGTCCAAGGTGACCCGGAAGCGATAGCTCGCGGTCATGTCCGCCAACACGCTGCTGACGACGGTCTTTTTGACCACCAGGGTGCCGCCCTTGCGCTTGTTGGTAAATCTCGCCGTCACAGGCGTCGCGTTGTTGATCTGGCCCAAGACAGGCGTGTCAGGGCCGGGGTCGGTGATCTCAAAGGCATCCAGCGCCTGCTCCCATACCTTGCAGACGACGCCCTGGGGCAAGCCCTCGACGGTGCGGGAAGCGATGCCGTTGATCGTCAGCGTGCCCACAGCTTCGCCGAACTCGTCGTGGTGCGCAAACGCGACCCGCGCGTTCGGATCGTTCGTGCTGTAGCTGTAGCGCTTGCCGTTGAAGGCGCCGTTCGGCACGAACTGGTTCTGCGCGTCGTAATAACCCAGCTGGATATAGAACGTGTAAGGCTGGGTCTTCATGTCTGCGCGCACAGTGCTGTCGACCTGCTTCGTGACGATCAGCTTGCCGGTCTTTCGGATATTCGTGAACGCAGCCTCGGCGACCGCGGCGGTGGCATCGCCGTCGGCCTTGGCCTGTTCAGCCTCCGCCTGGGTCATGGAAACGGTCGCGTTCAGGTCCCTGGGCGTCTGGAAATCGTCGTCCGCGGTCTCCTTTACGGTGAACGTCGCGCCCTTGGGCAGGCCCTTGACGAGGGCGAACTGGCTGTGTTTGAGTTCAATCGGCGTAGAAACGCCGTTTGTGAACGTCAGCGTCTTGCCCTGTTCGGCCGGATTGGCATCGGTTCCGGTGTACACGTCATACGTGTAGTCGCCGTCCTTCACCGACGACTGGTTCAGGGTCAGGCTGAAAACCCTGCTCTCGTCCGCAGCCAAGGTGAAGGCGTCGACAACATCAGCGGTCTGGCTGCTGACCACCTTCTTGCTGACCTTCAGGTCGCCCGCCTTGCGGGTGATGGTAAACGCCGCGGTGTTCGCCGATGTCACCGTTCCGGTGATCGCGTTGTTCGCGGGCTCGACACTGTAGTTGTACTCCGCGTCCACCAGTGCCTCTCCGCTCGCGTTCTTCACCGCCGACACGCTGTACTGTATGCCCACGGGCAGCGTGATCGCTTTGGAAGCGCTCGCCCCTGTGAGGTAGAACACGGCTTGTCCGTCAGTGAAGGTCAGGCTGCTGTAGGTGCCGCTGACCGGAGCATCGTTTTCGGTCAGTGTGACCTTGAAGTAGTACTTGGTCGAGGTCTCGTCCGTCGTCAGCGGGCTGATTACCTGGTTGGAAACCGTCAGCGTGCCGGTCTTGCGCGTGTTCCTAAACGTCGCCGTCTGCTGCCTCGTCGCGCTGATCGTGCCGGTCGCGGCGGCGGGGCTGGTGGTGTACAGCGGGTATTCGGTTCCGTCGACGGTATATTTTACCTCCGTCTCCGTCACGGTGTAAGCGCCGTTGTGCGGCAGGCCCCTGACGATCGCGTACTGGCCGTGCTTGAGTTCAATCGGCGAGGAAACGCCGTTTGTGAACGTCAGCGTCTTATTCTCTTCGGTCGGAGTGGGTTCGGTTCCGGTATACACGTTATACGTGTAGTTGCCGTTCGCGACGAGCATGGCAATGGCAAAGCTGAAAACGCGAGTCCGGTCTGAATCCAGGCCGCCGGAGACGGTCTTGCTGATCTTGAGGCTGCCGTCCTTGCGAATGTTCGTAAACGCCGCCACGGACGCCGGGCTTTCAGGCGTCACGTCTGCCTGCACGGGTCCCACGGCGCCCTCGGCGATGTTCGTCGTCTCGCCGCCGACCTTCGTCACAAAGGCGCTGTTCGAGGTCTGCGTCACCTTGTAGGCCAAGCCGCGGAACCGGCCGCGGATGACCGCGCTCTGCCCGCCCTTGAGGGTCAGGCTGGAAGCGCCCCTTGCAAAGTTCAGCTGGTACGTCCCGACTGGTTCGTCTTCGCCGTCCGCATTCTTCTGGTACAGCGTGTATTCGTGGTCGCCGTCGGTGAGGTCCATGGCGAGCCTGTACGTGAACGTCGTGTCCGCGTCCGCCGTCAGGGGGCTGACCACGGTGTTGCTGATCCTGAGTTCGCCCTCTGCGCGGGTATTCGTGAACACCACGTTGCCGCTTATCGACGCGATGTCAGCGCCGGAAGCGTTTCCAGACGTACATGCACTGGTGATGTATGCGTCCTTGGTCGTCTCAGTGACTTCGTATTGTTTGCCCGTGGGCAGGCCCGTGATCCTTTTGGGCGATTGCGCAGCGGTCACGCTGGCCGCCTTCGACCATTCACGATCACCATTTTGAAGGGTATCCCCACAGGCGATCAGGAAGGAATACGTCCGCGTCTTGTCGGCCTTGACATCGCTTACCACTCGCTTTTCAATGGCCAGGCTTCCCTTCATGTTGCGGGAATTGATAAACGTCGCAACGGATTCGTTCGTCGTAATCGTGCCGCTGTCGCCGAACGACCGCGTTGTAAAGTTAGAATCGGGCGTCTCTTCCACCTTGTAACGAATCTCCGTGGGCAAGCCGACGATGGTCACGGCCTGCGTGCTGTCCACTTGGATTCCGGTGGCAACGCTCTTGTGTTCCAAAGCATCATAGTCAAATCTCGCCTGGCCGACGGTTTGGGTGCCAGCCTTGATCGCATAATCGCCGATGACCTCCTTGCCCGTCAGGGTCACGGTAAAGTCGAACTTCTTTGTCTTGTCCGACGCCAGTTCGCCGCTGACCACCTTTTTGATCGTCAGCAGGCCTGTTTTGGGCTCGTTGATGAACTCGACTATGTTGGTGACCTCGCCGCCTTCACCGTCCACGGCCAGGGTCTGGTCGGAGACGACCCAGCCCATGTCGTCGGCCACGATTTGACCGGCAGCCTTCACGCGATAGCTGGCATTGAAACCGTCCGCCACCGCTTTTTCCGCCGTCTGCGTCACCTTGTACTTGACGCCGGAGGGCAGGCCCGTGATCGTGGCGGAAGCGACGCCCGCCGCCAGGTCAAACGTAGCCCTGCCTTTTTCAAATGTCACGCTCGTCGGCAGCGTCTTGCCGCTGACGGTGGTGATCGTGTTGCCGTTCGCGTCCTTGAAAGCGATGGCATACGTCCTGCCGCTGACGACGCCCGTCAACTCCACCGTGTAGCTGAAGGTGTGGTTCTTGTCCGTCTGGATGTCGCTCTCCACCGTCTTGCTGACGGTCAAGCCGGCCTTCCTGCGCTCGTTCGTGAAGGCGACGCGGTGGATCAGGGCAGTTTCCTTGCCCTCGGTATCCAGGAAGAACCCCTGGGCCTCAGCCGCGGCCGCGAGTTCCTTGTCTGCGCCATTTACGGAGGTATAGGTGATGTATTCGCCGGACAAAGCCTTTGGTTTGCCGTCTTCTTCAAACCCGCCGACCTCCTGGACGACATAGCGATAGGCCGCTTCGCCCGACGCGACCGGCAAGCCGATGGCGAGCTTGTATTCGCCGGATCTCAGGCCGTCTGTGCTGACAACGCGACCGTCCTTGTAGCCGATCTTCGCGACGCCGTTGACAAAGGTCATCTTCGACCTGCCGACGCCGTAGGTGCCGTTGATGTTTACCGGCTGGCCGTTGCTGTCGTACACCGATACGACAAAGTAGAACCGCTCGTTGGCGTCCGCCTGCACGTCGCTGTCCACAGTCTTGCTGATCTCTACGCTCTGGAGCACTTCCCAGATGATATACTTCGTACTGTCATCGTCCAGGCCCGTGCCCATCAGGTCGTTGCGGTCATTGACGAACAGATGCAGCGCGTTCAGCTTGCTTTCTTCGTTGTCGTTGAATGCATAGCGTCCGAATTTGTCGTTTCTCTTGCCATGCCCATTATAGGGGGATTCGTCTTCGCCGCCCGTCACGTACACGCCGATCAGGGCGTCCTCGCCCAGGCCGGCATTGGTGACCTGGATGATCTCGTTGCTGGCTATGTTCAGCTCGACGTTGTTCTTCGTCCGTGTGGCCGCATCGCCTTCGCCGGTAACCAGGGCGTTGTTCCTGACCACGGCGTTGCCGGAGAAGTACAGCCTTGCGCCGCTTCCCTCGACGGCGATGCCGCCGCCGCCTTTGCCTGCGGAGCAGCCCGTGATCTTCGCGGTGGCGTTATCCTCCGAACCTTCGGTATAGGCGGGCGTCATAGACATACTCCGGCCATCCCACACATACACGCCGCCGCCGTAAGTGCCCGCCGAGCAGTCTTCGATGGCGCCGCCGGACATTTCCAAGGTACCCTTCGCCTGGCTGATCGCGCCGCCCATGGTATCGCAGGAGCAATCTTCGATCGAACCGCTGACGAAATCGACCTCGGCGGAATTGCTGTTCATGCAGATCGCGCCGCCGCCGAGCGCCGGGATATCCGTTCCCTTCTCTGCGCCGTCCGCGTGGCAGTCGACGATCTTGCCGCCGTCGATTTTCAGCTTGCCGCCATTCGCAAAGTAGAACGCGCCGCCGCTGTGCAGGGTATCGAAGTTGCGAACGACGGAGCCCTTGCCCAGCTCGATGTTCGCATTTTGCTTGAAATTGATGAAGCTGCCCGGGTCGGTGCCTTCCACCGAAGCGCCGTCGATCGTGATGTTCTCCAGGATGAAATGCGTGCTGTCGCGGGTGCAGAACATGCTGCCGGTCCCGCTTCCGCTGCGGTAGATCACGGCGTTATCCGCAGCGTCTTCGGGATAGGTATAGCCATCCTCCTTATTGCCGGTGTTGTCGGACGATGCGGTCGTCAGTACGACGGTGTGGCCTCCCCTGATGCTTGCGCTCTTGCCGTCCCCAATATCATAATAGTATTCCGGCACAAGCATCTTGACGTAGTAAGTCTTGTTTGTTGGGTACGGGTCACCGTTGGCATCGTACAGCGCGGGACTCGAATACCGGAGTACGCCCAGCGCGCTGGTCTTTTGGCCGGAATCGTTGTTATTGTCGCCCAATTCGTCAAAGATGGCAGGCTCCTTTTTAAGCGTATCGAAGTACAGGATATGGCCGTCCTCGCCCGTGATCTTGCAGACCGGACTGGTGCGCCAGATGACATCGGTGCTGCTGAACCGCTTCATGACGCCCCACAGCTGATCGTCGATGTCCGCCAGGAACACATGGTCGCCGTCCGAGAGGCCGTCGAAGGTCTTGTCCGTCGTCGTGGCGAGCTTGTTGCCGGCATAGACCTTGTCAGAGCCGTTGGAGATATGGATCTCGCCGCTGAGGTGGTTGACGACCTTGGGCAAATTGCTGCCAAGCCACAGGTTGGAAGCCTGGTCCCCGGACACCGTGTTGTCCTTGATCGTGATGACGTCGTAATCCGTGTCCGGGGTCTCGTTCGTGCCCGCCGCCTTGCCCAGCGTCAGCGTATTGGAATAGTAGATGCCCGCGCCGTTCGCCGGCGCGCTGCCGGACAGCGTGTTGTCGGTGATGCTGGTTTCGCCCATGATCGTGAGCTTGCCCGTGCAGTACAGGCCGCCGCCGTTGGTGGCGGCTTTATTGCTCTTGAACGTGCTGCCGTCGATGGTGGTTTCTTGATTGCACCATACGCCGCCGCCGGAGGAACCGGAAGAGTTGCCCGTGAAGGTGGAATTATTTGCCTCAATCGGGTGATCGCTCTTGATAGCGCCGCCTTCCTTCTTGGCCGTATTGCCGCGGAATGTGCAGCGGTTCACGGTCAGTTTCGCCTTTGATTCAGTCAGCCATATCGCGCCGCCATATACGTCGGCTGAGTTGCCTGTAAAGGTCGTGTCGTTCAACGTAATATTGTACACGAAACCGGATGTGGTGTCGGATTTGTTCGTTTTGACGCGGAACGCGCCGCCATGCTGTTTGACATGGCAGTTCTTGAACGTGCAGCCGTTCAGTTCCAGTTTGCAATCGTCTGATACGGTTGTTCTGTCATTGAATTCAAGCCATATATTGAAGCCGCCGCCACCCTTGTTTCCAGTATCCCTATTGCTGAAACATTCGTTGAACGTACACCTGTTAAGCGTGGCCTTGAAGCTGTTCAGCTCCATGCCGCCGCCCGTTCCTTTTGTTTCGCAGTTCTCGAAAAGGCAATCGGAAACAGTGGCGGAAGAAATCTTCCTATTTTTGTTACCTTTCCTGATCCACTGGAACACACCGCCGCCCTGTGCGTCATTTTCATTGGCTGTACATTTCCGGAAAACACAATCGTTCATGGTGAGTTCCAGTGCAGCCGTGCGAATAGCGCCGCCGCCATGGCCGTTTTTGCCGGTCGACGCACAGTTCGCGAAATAGGAACCTATTACTTTGAGTTTGCTGCAGTCTTTGCTATCGTCGTTTGTGTTTGGCACGCCCGCGCCCACATAGAATGCACCGCCGTCCTCCGCCTTGAAGTCGGTGCACTTGATGTTTTTGAGGGTCACGTCGCAGTCGGATACCCAAAGCACGCCGCCGTTGGTGGACGCAACGCCCTTGCCCTCAAACCGCATGTTTTCGATGCGCAGCACCGTCTTTAGATTCGCCGGAGTGCCGTCCGTGGTCTTTCCATGAAGCGTCAGGAAGGAGTTCCTGTTGCCCTGGTCGCGGCTGATCTTGGCGCATTTCTTATAGGTATAGTACTGCTTCGGGGCATCCTCCGCCGCGCCCTCAACGTATTTCTCGACCCTCGTGGTTTCAGTGGTATCTTCGGCGTAGGTTGACGCCGTGGTCAGCACGATGTGCACGCCGTCAGAACTGGTGTCCGTGATCTCCGGCTTATCACCGCTCGGGATCAGGTAGTCCGTCAGCATTTCGATCTTGACGATCTTCTCCTGATCCTCCGCGCCCTCGTTCTCATAGGTATAATAGGAATCTGAATTCCAATTATCAACCGCGTCGCTGAAGGCCTCGCTCAGCGTCGTATACTCATGTTTTGTGCCGTCACTGCCCACGATCTGGCAAATCGGAATCGCGTCGCCAAACTGGATCTTCACGGAAGTCGTCTTGTCATCGAAGGTAGTACCCTCGATCGTAAACTTGCGACCCTGGGTATCGCCGGTTTCCGAGGTAGTTGAATGGACTTTATCCTTGTATTCGTATTCGACTTCATCGGCGTGGGAATTGTCAAAGCTGCCCGCGAACGTAAACGTCTTGCCGAGCGCGCCGGGGAACAACAGCTTGTAGGAGGAGCCCGGAGCCATGGTAAAGTCATCATCGGTCAGCGCGGGGAAGTGCTGCTGCGTCGCGCCGTTTTTCGCGATGACCAGGCCATAGCCGAGGTAATCGGTGGACTTCGCGTCGATGCCGTTGACCGTAAGGCCGGTGATCGTCAGCGCGCTGCCCGTCTTGTCGGTCTCGGTGATGTCGGCGTTGTTCGAGATCGTGATATAGGCCGGTTCGGAGTAATAGATCACGAGCCGCTCGATGTTCGTTACGATGCCGGTGGGGTTCTTGCGCACGGCGTTCCACGTGCCGTTGGCGCTGTCCCACACGAGGGTGTTGACATATTGGTTGAAGCTCTGGGTGTCGACTTTCGCCTGCGTCGTTTCGTTGTCCTGCTTCTTCGAAACCGCGTAAGCGCACGCGAACGCCGCCGTAGTGGGTATATTATGGTTCGTATAGATGTTGCGCACGTCCGACGCGATGTCGGCGACGTAGTTTTCGCTGGCGGCGGGATAGTAATCGGTATAGGTCTTGTTTTTTTTCGTGTCCCCCTTATTCTGCGGGGGGAGGTTGGCAGCTCCCGCGAAGAAGGAGGCCAGATAGCGCACCTCCACGGTGATGGGCTGGCCCCAAACCAGCTTGTTGATCTTCGACGAGCGCATCATGCTGGGCAGGCGGTCGTTGATGAAGGCCTCCGCGCGCGTCTCGGTGCTGCAGCTGCCGAAGACGTCGCCAGACATGCCGCGCTTGTGGTACAGCGAATTCTCGTCCTCCAGGTCCCCGGGGACGTATATGCCGATCTTCGCGTCGCCGTCCAGGGACAGCGCGTTGATGACCAGTTCGGAATCCACGCTGAGGCAGACGTTGCGAGCATTCTCGCTCGCCTCGCCTTCGCCGTCCGTCTGGGTCTCGCCCTCCTGTTCCTCCGGTTGCTCGGTCTTGAGGGCGTTCATGTAGATATAGGCGCTGCCGGAGAAATACAGGCCGACCGCATCGCTTGCGACGTCCACCGCGCCGTAGCCGGCGTTCGTCACCAGGTTCCCGGCGATCCTGCCGCCGGAGAAGCTGTTGTTGACGCCCGACGCGACGTAGATCGCCGCGCCCCTCTGCGCCGTGTTGGCCAGGTCCTCGTTGATGTTCTCGATGCTGCCAGGGTCGCTTCCGATGACGCCGCCGGACACAGACAAGCGCCCGCCCGCGCTGTAGACCGCGCCGCCATAGCTGGTCGCGATGTTGCCGGTCAGTACGCCGCCTTCGACGGACAGGCTGCTGCCTTCGGCATCGTAGATCGCGCCGCCGTTCGCGGCCCGGTTGCCGGACAGCGCGCCATCAAGAATACTGACGCTGCCCTCATTGTAGATCGCGCCGCCGTTGGCCGTGCCCGTGACCCGGTTGTCCGACAGCGTGCCGCCGTTGATATAGACGGCGCCCGTAGCGGCGTTGCGGATCGCGCCGCCGTTCACGGTCGTCTGCGCCTTTTCAACCCTCGCGTAGGCGTTCACGTACAGCGTACCGCTGTTGACGATCATCGGGGTCGCGAAGCTGCCTTCGCCGCCCTTCAGCGTGATCCCGCCGGTTTCGTTGCCGTCGCCAAGGCGAAGCGTACCCGCGTTGGCGAACATCGGCTTCTCGCGGGCCAGCAGCGCATCGGAACGGGTGATGGTGGCGCCGGATTCCATATAGTCGGAAGCCGTGGTCAGCACGACGTCCAGTCCCGCCGGTATCTCCACCACGTCGTTGGCAGGCATCGTGTAGTCGCTCAGCATTTCGATGACCACGAGGCCGTTCGACAGGTTGTTGTCCGGATTGGCCGCGTATTGCACGGCGTCCTGGATGGTCTGGAACTCTACGTTGTTGATCCTGCAATACTTGACCGTCGAGTTCGTGAAGGCGATGAGCGTCTCGCTCTTGTTGGCGGTTACGGTCTCGGTGGATTTTTCCTCGGCGCCGTAGCCGTCCACCTCCACGCCGATCTGGTATCCCTTTTCTCCGGGCTTCTCTGTCACGGTCAGCTCGCTGTCCTTGGGCACCCGCAGCGTTATGCTGGCGGGCGTCGCGTCGCCATGCGCCGTCGTGAGGCTGAATTCGGCGGCATCACCGTTCTCGCCGGTCACTACGCTCGGGTTCTCGCTCAGGGCATATGATTTGACACGATCTCCCCTGTTGTCCTTCAATAGGGCCGAGAAATCGAACTTCTGTGGGCCATCTGCACGGGTATCGTCAAGGGCCTTTGTGATGATGACGATTGGATCGATGGTCAGCCAACCGTCCTTCTCGATCTCGAATACGACATCCGAGAAATTCGGATTCACGTTTGTGAAGCGGGACGCATCGAGTTGCATCTGATAAGTGCCCGCTTCAGCGCCTTCCGCGACATAGCTGCCGTCGTATTTGAAGTCGCAGCCTTCGACGCCATATATGAGATCCTCATAATCGCAGCCGTCGCGGTTGACATAGCTCACATCGTATAGCCTGCTATCGGCCTGCGCCGTAAAGCCGGTCACCCTATGGATGATCGGATCGCCGTTATCGTCCCTGCCGAATACCGCCGTACCGTTTTTCCCTGTGATCCTGACGGTGGTTTCAATGGGGTCGATGGTGATAAAGCCATCCTCGATGATTTCGAAGGTGACGTCAAAGTTGTCGTTCGTGTTCCTGAACCATTCAGGCTGAAGGTCCATATAAGCCGTGCCGGCATTCGTCCGCGACACCTTGGCTTCCTTCCCCTCTTGCAGGGTCATGTCATCTTTCGTATACAAGCCGTTGTCAGTATCGGCCTCATAGCCCTCTGCGGAGTGTTCCTCACCGTCGTAATCCTCTATAACGTTTTTGCCGTTGATCGATACCGTCACCGGGGCTTTTGTAACGGTGACAGAACCGTCCACCACGGTAAAGGTCACGTTGTTGAAGTTGTCATTGGTATTGATAAACTGCTCCGCCGCAAGGCCCATATCCGTCGTGCCCGTATCCGTGCGCGCCGCCGCAGCCGTGCCGTTAAAGGTAAAATCCTTGGTCACATCGTACAGGTCGGTATTCGCTTCGGCCTCATAGCCGCTCGCAGTATGTTCATATGAGTCATATTCCGCCTGCACGGCTTCGCCTGTGATCGTTACAATCGCGGAAATGGGATTGACCGTTATAAAGCCATCCGTGACATTGAAGGTCACGTTGTTGAAGTTGTTATTGGTATTGATAAACTGTTCCGCCGCAAGGCCCATATTCGTCGTGCCCACGTCCATGCGTTCAGCATAAGCGCTGCCTGTGAAGCTGATATCATCTTCAGAATACGCGGAGTTATTGATCGCAACATTATAGCCTTCCACGTAATGCATGGCACCATCGTAATCAATCTCTTGGTTTTTGCCGGTGATCGTCACGATCACCTGATCCTGAGGCGTGACCGTCACATAACCGTCGATGACATCATCGATTACCGGTTTGAAATTGTCGTTATTATTTACAAATCGAAATGTTTCCTTCATCAGGCCCATATTACCGGTGCCAACATCCGTCATCTCCGCGTGAGCATCGGAATCATAACAGATATAGTCGTCCTTTCCATAATAGCCGTTGACGGTATCCTGGTCCTCATTCTCCAGTTTATCAACGATCCAGGTGACGCTAACGCCTTCAACCTCGTGCTTTTGGCCATCGTAAGCAACGATATCGTGATTGCCCGTTATCGTCACATGCACGGTTCTCGGGGTGATGGTCAGCTTGCCGGAGACAAAGCTCACTTCATAGTTTCCCTGTACAGCATCGCCGGAGGGCGTTATGGCATATTGCGCGTCATCCCCGTATTCGTCCTTCACGTTCTCGCCCGGTTTACGGGAGAAGTTATACGCTACGGCATCTCCCTCGACAATTCCGCTAACAGTCGCCGTAAATTCCGGTTCTGCTGCGAGATAGCGCTTCGTCTTGTCGTCTGCGGTAACCGTCACCTGGGCCCTTTCCACCGTCAGCGTGCCGCGGACATACTTAACGTCGTATTTCGACGTCACGTTTTCGCCGGCGGCGTCCAGGATGATCGCCCCGCTGGGAACGTTATAGCTCGACCCGGCATCCGTCTGAGTTCCGGTGACGGTGACGCTGTCGGTGTCAATGTGATCGCCTTCATCAAGCGTGCCTTTATAGGTCCAGGTGCTTACCGTCAGCGCGCTTCCGTCATAGGTCTTGCTGTCGCTGTCTGCGGTAATGGTCACCACCGGCTTGGCCGTGCTGGTAACATTGATGGTAACCGTACCCGCGTTTTCCCTCAAGGTCAGGGTCAGGGGGACGCGGTCGAACACCTTCAGCGGCGTGATCGTCCAGTCTGTATCTGATTCTACGATGCTCAGCACTTCATCATCGGCATAGACGCCTTCGATTTCGATACCTTTTATGCCGAGTTCATTCAACAGGGCTGACAACGCAATGCTTTCATCGACAGAAGTATCAAAGGAATAAGTTCGTTCTGTCTCGGAAACGGTTGTCGTAAACGTCACCACGTACACCGAAAACCCGTCGGCCTCGAATTCGACGGTATTCCCGTTCAGGGCGCAGTCCACCGTCTCCACCCCGTCGCCGAAGTGCAGCACGTTGACATTGGTGTTTGCGTCGGCCTCGGGGGCGTCCAGCAGTTTGATGGACGCGGACACGGGCGTCGCGGGTGTGTATTCCTCGCTGTCCTTCATGATGGCGATGTCCAGCGCCTTGGCGTAGGTCATCTGGCTATCGCTTACATTCAGCGCCTCAGCTGCTCTGGCAACATAATCCTCCGCATCGACTCCTGTGATCTCGGAGACTCTCAACTCTGCACCCTCAGGAATGCCGGCCTCCCGGTCATATTCAACTTCAATGTTAAAGGTATTGCCCGCAGCATCCATATAATAGGTGCTGAGGGTATACGTCACCACATACACTGAGAAACCATCCGTCTCAAACCTGACGGCTTCTCGCTGTATGTTGCTTTCAACAACCTCTGCTTCATCGCCAAAATGGACGACATTCGCTTCATCAAATTCGTCCAAATTCGGCGCGTCAAGCAGCTTGATCGACACGGAAATGGGCGCAACAGGGCGCACCTCCACCCCGTCCATCAGGATGGAAATGTCCAAAGCCTTGGCATATTTCAGCGTCGTTTTCTTGCTGTTAGCGTCGTTATTTCCGTCGTTTTCTACCGCCTCCAAGGCTGCCCCAATATAGGCTTCGGCCTCGTCGCCTTCCAGCTCGGACACCGCCAGCTTCGCGCCGGAGGGGATGCCGGCCTCGGGGCCATAGCTGACCTCCACGCTATAGGTGTTGCCCGAGGCGTCTATGTAATGGGTGGAGATGGTCTCGGTGACCACCACGGCGTACAGCGAGAAGCCGTCCGCCTCGAAGGGAACCTCGGTCTCCCTGGAGGCGACCTCGGTCGGTTCTGCGCCGACCTCGGACGGTTCCGTGCTGCCCGCAGGCAGTTCGACGTTTACGTTCGTCCGGCCGTCCGCGCTCTCGGCCCCGGCCTCGGCCACGACCTCGGTATTGCCCGCGTCGTCCATGTGAACCACCACGGCGGACTGGTCGTCATTGATCTCGCTGACGGAGATGACCACGGACACGGGGATGCGCGGCTCGATCTCGTTGCCGTCGGCATCGTAGAAGGCGATGTCCACCAGCTGCACGCGGCGCACCTTCACGAAGTCGTCCGCCACGCTCTCGCGGATATCAGACAGGGCATCGGCATCCCACACGCGGCGCACCGACATCGTGGTACCCTCGGGGAAGGCCCCTTCATCCGCCGTCACGGTCACATTGACGCCCGAGGCGCGGGCCGCAAAGCTGGCGGCAGGCCAGCTTACGCTTGGCTCGGATTCAGGCACGGTGCCGTCGGGCTGGGCTTCAATGTCCGCCTCAAGCTCAACCTGCTCTTCAGATTCCGCTGTCAACGCGGCGTCGCCATCGTTTTCGCTTTCATCCATCGGAGCATCCCCGGATACAATCTCCCCGACCGCTTCGGCTTCCGGCGCGATTTCGGGCGCGTCGTCCTGCGCCGCTTCGGGTTCGCTCTCGGATTCCTGCTGAGCTTCGCTTGCCGCGTCGCCCTCGGATTCCTGGGCGGGTTCTTCCGCCGCCTCGGGTTCGAAGACCTGTTCAGGCTCAGCCTCCGACTCGGCTTCCGGCTCCTGCGCCTGTTCAACCTCCGCCTCGGCTTCCGGCTCCTGCGCCTGCTCAGGCTCCGCCTCGGTTTCCGGCTCCTGGTCCTGCTCAGGTTCCGCCTCGACTTCCGGTTCCTGTGCCTGCTCAGGCTCCGCCTCGATTTCCGGCTCCTGGTCCTGCTCAGGCTCCGCCTCGATTTCCGGCTCCTGGTCCTGCTCAGGCTCCGCCTCGATTTCCG
>ODAI012257843.1_pt1 | contig 26558 bp, 15 predicted proteins | sample 1539321 | NCBI WGS metagenome assembly ODAI01 (sample SAMN02144231, study PRJEB22623) | gut metagenome | biome: sheep rumen | host: Ovis aries | place: New Zealand
AAACAGGTTGCACGCCCTTTGTACATCGGCGATGTTACAACGTTACAACCTATATTCAAAAAAACTGTATGTAAAAAACAGTAAGGGTGACGCATCGCTGAAGTCAGGATACCTTCATCTGGTTGAAAGTTAGATTGTTATCTGATAATTATCGAAAAATATACCATTTGGTATAATACCATTTGGTATAATTCTCTTTTTTGAGCTAAAGAAAGGGAAATGCCATAGGGCAATTCCCTTTCTTATAGAGTTGTGGCAGAGATTACTTCACCATCATCTTCTTGCCGTTCTCGATGACGATGCCCTTGTAGTTAGCATCAACCTTCTGACCGGCGAGGTTGTAGCGGATAGCATTCTTCTGAGCCTGAGCCTTTGCGCTCTGGATGCCAGTAGAACCGTTCTTAGCAGCATTGTAAGCAGCCTCTGAACCTAAGTAGATACCCTTGATGTTAATCTTAGAGGGCTTACCCTTATCCTGAGTGAATACTTGACGAGCATGCTTTGCATAGATGTCACCCTTGAACTCGCTGTCAGCACCACCAACACCCTTTTCGATAGTCTTAGTCTTCTCAATCTTGATGCCGACGATGCCTGCAGGCTCGGTCAAGTCAATCTGATCGGTATACCAAACTTCACCCCAAGACTCTGTCTTCTGCCACTCTGAGTAGAAGATACCGAACTGGATAGCACCCTCAAAACCATCATAGTCAATCCAGAGGTAGTCATAAGAGGAAACATCCAAATCCATGGTCTCGTTCAGGTTCCACCAGTTACCTGCCCATGTGCCAGCGTAATCCATAGCACCTTCAGCTCCTGCAACCTTCAGTGTCTCAACGTCACCACCGGGCTGGGGAGTGTCGCTTCCGCCGAAGTTGAATGTAACAGCGTTCACAGCCAGATCCTTGTTGTTTGCGCACTTGATAATGGCGATACGCAGAGTGACCTTGTAAGGATTTGAAGCAGCGAACTCAGCAGGAACAGCCAATTTTACATGAGAGATACCGTTGGCATTGGCACCACCAGAAACTCCCTTTGAACCATCGTTACGAGATGGGTTGTAGCCGTTGGCAGCCTCGTCCCAAGGATTGTCCTTGTTCTTAGCCTCTGCATCGTAGTCAGCCTGATACTCGTCACCGAACGACTTAGCGTTATCGGCGTTGATGAGCCAGCCAGTGTCAACGTTGGTGTCGCCCTCGCCAATCAGCTTGACATTGATGCGGATAGCGTCGGTTCCTACCTTTGTTACGTCGAACTCGAAAGAAGACATTCCTGCAAGTGTCTTCTCGATGTCACCTTCTTCAATCGTGAAGTCGATGTAAGCACCTGCACCCTCTGCAAGGTCAGCGGTAGCCTCAGCACCGTCAACGTTACCGTTGATGGGACGCCAGCTAATCATGCCCTCGGTCTCGCTGGGGAACTGCAGGTTTTCACCTGTAGTGTTCTTAACGGCTGTAACGGCATTAGCACCGTCCTTGTCACCAATCTTGATGTCAGCACCAGGAGTGATGTCTGTAGCGGTGATGCTCTCACTGCCAGTAACAATAGCCGAAACGTTGGCTTCCTTTGTTTCACGATTGACGCTGCTAGGCCATACAATCGTCTGTGCACTTGCTGCTATCGTTGCAAGGAGAGCAGCAGAAAAGAGTAAAGTTTTCTTCATAACTGTTAATTTTTTAGTTAATAATTAATGATTAATTTGTATCTTGGTGCAAAAATACAGAATTCTTTTAATCCAGCAAAATATTTTGCTTTTTTTTTGCTATTTTTAAAAGACTGTCGAGACAATAAGCCTCGACAGCCTTTTCTGATACATTTAGTTGGTCTTGTAACCAGGGTTCTGGTCTGCCTCGGTAACAGCACCATTAGCATAGATTTCATCCTGCGGGAAGGGACGGAACCACTTGTACTGACCGTCAGGACCGACGAACTGGTCCTTTGAGGTGATGCCGCTGGCAAACTCAACATTGTAATTGATGAGTCGCTTGGTGCGACGGAGGTCCATCCAGCGGTAGTACTCTCCACAAAGCTCGCGAGCACGCTCATCGAGAATTACATCGATAGGATCGAGGTTGGTAACGAAGGGTACATTGTCAATACCGCTTCCGAGGTTGACAGACTTATCAGTACCATCGCTATAATGGCGTTTGTAAGCTGCGTAGCTTGTCAGTTCTTCAGCGTTTGCGCGCTTGCGAACTACGTTCAAGCGCTGAAGAGATGTGGCATCATCACCTGCCATGTGATATGCCTCTGCAGCCAATAGATAGGATTCTGTCAGGTGGGCCAGAATAATGTTGTGGAATGAAACACCACTGGTACCATTTCGAACGGTTGTATAGTCATCGAACTTTCGTACGCATAGGCTCTGACCTGTAGAGGTGCGGGCTGTGGAGTAACGCTGTGATGCAGTTGTATAAGTGATTTTTCCTGTACGCTTGTTGACAGAAGTCTGTACATAATAGCAGGGATCCGAAGTGGAGTAGATGCTCGTTGTCTCGTGATTGGCTGCACTAGTGTTGTAGTCAGATAACTTGCTCAAGTCCTCATACCATGCTGGGAAGTAGTAGCGTATACGGTTGCTGCGTTTTGCAGTAAAGTAATAGTCTTTGTAAGCATCATACTGCTCCACCATGAATGTACCCTCGAAACGTACGTCGCCTGGCTCAAACAAGTAGATGAGTTTCTCGCTGGCGGGGAACTGGCTATTGGTGTACTTTGTCTGTTCTGAGCTTCCCGAATCATCGGCATCGTTGTAGTAGTTACCAAATTGAGCCTGCTGGTGGTTACCGTCAGTATTGGGGTTCTGTCCAGCGATACCGTCAAGATATTGAACACCAAAGATGATATCGGCATTGTTGTCGTTAGCCACGTCCCACATCTCACTGAAACTCATAGATGGAGTCTTTCCTGCAATAGCTTTATCTGCGTACTGTGCTGCCAGCTTGAAGTATTCTGTTCCATTGATTCTGACGTTACTGCCATCAGCGTCAGCTGAAGTCTCATTGTCCCATGCATAGGCCAGATAGAGCTTGGCCAGGAAATTGTAGACAGCACGCATGCTTACGCGCCCAGTGTTGTCATCAGCAGGGAGAATACCATTACTCTCCACCTCCTTTAATAGGTTGATGGCGTAATCATAGACCTCCTTTTGACTACTGCGGGGGAAGTCTGTTTCCACACCCTGTACATAGTGGTCGAGGATGGGGACACCACCAATCTGCTGAGTAAGCAGATAGTAATAGAATGCCATCAGGGCTTTTGCCTCGTCAACACGTTTGGCAACGTTACTGCCAGCTGCTTTTTCGCCATACTGGATGACACCCCAGCACTGCTGAATGCCATTGAAGCAGTTTTTGTAGAAACTCAGCACATCACCATTCTGGGCGTTGAGGTCTTTATAAAGTGAGAGCTGTGAAGAGGAATAATTGCTACGTCCCTGCTCGTAAAGATCGGTACCGCTACAGAACAGGTTAGGAGCACCGTTATAAATATTGCGCAACAGGTAGTAAGGATATACGCTATAGTTCTCGAATCCGTCCTCTGTGACGAAATATTCATCAGAGTTGATATTCGACTTGTTCTTTGCTTCCAGGAAGTCGCTGCAGCTGGTGAGCGTCATTCCTGCAACGGCAAGTACTGCAAAAAATATCTTTTTCATATATGTTATCTGTTAGTCGTTTTTAGAATTTAATGCTTGCACCGAACTGATATGTAACTGTGCTAGGACCACCGTTGGAGAGTGATGCACCTGCCCATTCAGGATCGAAGCCCTTGTAGTCGCTGCCCCATACAAATGGGTTGGTGATGTTTACGTAAAGACGGAGTGAGTTGATAATCTTGGTTTTGGCCAACAGTTTCTTGTCGAATGTGTAGCCAAGAGAGATGTTCTTAACCTTCCAATAGCTGGCATCGACCACCTGGTAGGGGGCACCCTTGGAGTTGGCTGATTTCATGCTGCTCATGCTGTCGGCTCCATCCTTACCATTGCTGCTAAATGCGTAGGTACCTACACCGGCTCCAGTGGTAGCTTCGTTGGTTGGGAAGGGATATTCGCCATAGTGGGTCTCCTGTTGGTATACCTCATTGATACGGTTGCCGTTTGCATCGTAATCGCAGCTCAACAGTGTTCCTGCAGGAATGTAGAAATCCATGACGATGTGCTGCATACCACGGTCACCGTAGTTGGTATACTGCTTGTAGAATGGTGAATAAACTGAGTAGTTCTGCTTGGTGTAGATGTTGAATGAGAAATCCCAGTTCTTCCAAGAAAGGTTAGAGCTGATGCTTCCTGTCCAAGTAGGATTAGCCTTGCCGATGATGCTCTTGTCAGCTGCGGTGATAGCACCGTCGCCGTCGAGGTCGTCAACGATTGGCATACCCTCACCCCAGCCATAGCATGCATAGTAGTAGTCGCGGCTCTTGACTGCCTGTCCAGGGGTAAAGCCTTTGTCTCTGGCAATCTTGGTGTCAGGAACAGTGATGTCTTGATCGCTGACGATACCACTCCACTTGTAATTATACAAGGCATGGAACGACTCTCCTATAAAGAGGCTGTTGGCTATTTCATCCTCACCAGTTGATGTTTCAACTACTTCGTTGTGGTTGTGTGAGAAGTTGAAGGTTGTAGACCAGTACCAGTCCTTACTCTGTACGTTGACAGTGGTCAGGGCAACCTCGATACCAGTGTTCTTAACCTTTGCGATGTTATCGGTAACGGTTGCACCACCAGTGGTGTAAGGTAGCTGGCGGTCGTAGAGCAGGTCGATGGCCTTTCGGTTGTACCAGTCAATGCTACCATTGATGCGTCCGCCGAAGAAACCGAAATCGATACCGGCATTTAGCTCGGAGGTCTTTTCCCATGTCAGGGCCTTATTGACGATTGAACTGGGGTAGTAGGGATACATACCTGTCTTGTCGCTGAAACCATAGTAGACACTGCCGCCGCTGGCAACGACCTGTGTGGCGTAGTTACCTACAGCATTGTTACCTGTCTGACCGTAGCTGGCACGTATTTTAAGGTTACTCAGCCAACCTTTGGCCTTCTCCATAAATGGTTCCTCGGAAATACGCCATGCTACAGCTGCAGAGGGGAAAGAACCCCATCGGTGGCCTTCGGCAAAGCGTGAAGATCCATCCCAACGAATCGTACCAGTAAAATAGTATCGGCCTAAGTAGTTGTATGCTACACGTGCGGCCCAAGAAAGCATGCTCCACTCTGTATATCCAGAACCGATAGAGTAGCTATCCTTATCAGAAGCCTGCCCCATGTTATACCACATGGCCTGAGGTATGATACCATAGACCTCGGCATCGTAATTGTCCTGATTGAACTTTGATGCGCTGAAGAGTCCCATCACACTGATGGAATGGTCATTAAACGTTTTGTTATAGTCAATCTGGTTATCCCAAGTCCATTGGAACTTATGGGTGTTCTTGGAATAGGCACGGTTAAGGTTTTCACCGCGTGCACTTGTATTGGTGTCCTCAAACTGGCCGTTGCGTATGGCTGTATAGCTGGGTGAGAAGGTTGACTTGATGGACAGGTCTTTGATAGGAGTTAACATCACATACAGGTTGGCAAGCAACTGGTACGTGCGGGTATTGTAGTACGAATTCTCCAAATCTGTCAGAGGATTGGCTGTACCGGTGAACTGATCGCCAGACGTGCCTAATGCACCAGATTTACCAGGATAGAGAATTACCTTGCCGTCGTCATCATACGCACGAGTAACTGTGTTCAGACGGAAAGCTGAGCCTATGGCAGTATCATCTACAGTGCGATTTTCCTTGAAAGCGCCATTGAAACTGATACCAGCCGAAATCCAGTCTGTCAGCTTGGCGTCAACGGTTCCCTTCACGTTGAAGCGCTCCATATTATCACCTTTAAAAACGCCCTGTTCGTTTTGGTAGCCTGCACCAAAATGGTAGTTTACAGAGCCACCGTTTCCGCTGACGCTGATAAAGTGATTCTGCTGGGCTGCCGTTTGGGTGAACAGGCCAATCCAGTCGGTCTCTTTTCCGCTAGCAATCACGTCTTTGATGTAAGAATCACTTAAATCACCACGAGTTAACCATGCAGTCTGGTAGTTACCCTGAGTGATGCCCCAGTAGTTCTGTGCGCCGTACTTGCCGAGGTTCTGGCTGCCCTGAGCATCCATGGCATTCAGATAGCGGAAGTGACGGTATTGAGAGAACTGTGTGCCGTTCATGAACTCTGGCATACGGGCAGTCTTCACGATACCATAGTATCCCTCATAGCCAATGGTAGGCTTGCTATATTTCTTTCCCTGCTCCTTGGCACTCTTGGTTGTAACGATGACGACACCGTTTGTAGCACGAGAACCGTAAATGGCGGTTGATGATGCATCCTTCAGGATATCAATACGCTCAATGTCCTGCGGATTGAGGAAATCGATGTTATCTGTAATGATTCCATCTACCACATAAAGAGGGGTACTACTGTTGTTGAATGACGACTTACCGCGGATCTCAATGTCAAAGCCACCACCAGCACGGCTGCTGTTCTGGGTAATGCTTACACCAGGAACAGAACCCTGTAGGTTTTCCATCACTGTTGTAGCACCCTTAGCATTGAGCTTTTCAGTGTCAACAGAAGAAATCGCTCCCGTCAGGTCGCTCTTTTTCATGGTACCATAACCTACGACCACCACGTCCTGAAGGGTTGTTGCGTCTTCCTTCAGCACGACCTTGACCGATGTCTTACCGGCGACATTGACATCCTGCGACTGCATACCGATGTACGAGATCGTGATGACCTTGCCGCCCTGCATCTTGATGGTGAAGTTACCGTCGAAGTCCGTCACTGTGGCATTCTTGGTACCTTTCTCCATCACAGTAGCGCCGATGACGGGCTCGCCCGTTTCATCGACCACATTTCCGTTGACCGTCTGAGCCGATACCGTGCCTACAATCAGGCTTAGCACCAGCATCAGCGCGATGCGGAACGTTTTCAAATTACCTTGCATACTTAGTTATTATTAGTTATTAATTAAGATTTGTAATCCGTAGTTTGCACTTTTGGTTGCAAAGATACTAATAATCCTGCTAAAAACCGTTAAGATTTTAAGAATTATAAGTAAAATTAACACACCTCGGATGCTGTTTACGATGCAAAATTAGTGTGTTTTGATAAAAGAACCCTAAAATTTGATATAAAATTATACGTAAACGTTTGATTGAGTGTTAAAACTACAATATAGAAAAAGGGTGTGCCCGGAGGCACGCCCTGATTATAGATAGTAAGCATCGAGAGATTATCGCTCGGGAGCATTGGCAGGCTGGTCGGTGACCTGCTCCTGAGGATCGTCAAGATTGACGTTTGCTCCTGAGTCAATAGGATTGTCTTCCTTGCTGCATGCTGCCAGTGCCAGTGAGGCAATGGCAATGCATAAAATGAATTTCATTTTCTTCATGATAGAACTATTTATTTAATGATAACTTTTTTATTATTCTTGATGTACAGGCCCTTAGTGGGAGCGGCTACACGCTGGCCCTGCAGGTTGTAGTACTCTGCCTCTTCCTGACTTTCTGCAACCTTGGTGGTGATGGCCGTAGTGCCATTGCCTACGATATATCCACGTGTGGAAGCCAGAAGTACAGGGATGGCGAGCCATGCACGGTGGGCTTCAATCTCGAAAGCGGCACCATCCTCTGCACCCCAATACCAACCGAAGGCGTTGGCCTGGGCTGTGCCTGAGTGGCCGTAGGCGAGCTTGTAGTACAGGTTGGTTGCTATGTCGCCTGTCGTGGTGGTAGCCACATCGCTGCCCTTGAGGAGGTTAGGACCGGCATAGTTGACATCGACATCGATAGGTATCAACTCATAGCTGCCGGCAGCCTTGTTGACAGCTTCGAGCATGACGGCTGTACCGGCGGGGATGACATCCAGCTCCTTGTATGTGAGTTCGCTGATGTTGCCATCGGTAACAACGTATGCCTTCAGGCCGCTGGGCAACTGATAGTTGTTTTCTGAGTCGTAGAAGGTGGCATAGCCGGCATTGGAAATAGCAACGGTAGTGGTGACAGCTGCCTCGCCGAGACCACCCATCTTGTTGGCACCGCGGACCTCAAACATGCCTGCTGCATTCTCAACGTCGTAGCTCGGGCTGTCGGTGATGCCCAGCAACTGGCCGTCCTGGAATACTGCCCAGCACTCAGTGCCGTCGTTGGCAGGTGTCCACGTGAGGGTGTTGCCGTCGAGCTTCAGGTTGGCGGGGGCAACAGACTGCTTGGTGAGGGCTGCGGGATCCCACTGCTTCTCCAGATTCTCGGAGAACATCATCTCATAGCTGTAGTTGGCAGCCTGCTCGGCAGACAGGATGGTCTCGAAGTTGCCACCGTAAGAAGCGATAGAGTTGCTTGCAGGTGTGATGTTGTTACCTTCGAGGTCCGTGGTGTTGAACTCACCGAAGACGATAGGATCAGTACCGTTCATACCCTTCTGAGTCCAGCGGGATGATACGAGCGTCTTGGCAGCGTTCTCATCGAGCTTGGTGTTCAGATAGACCGTGATAGGCTGGTTGTTCCAGGTACGACCGAGGTTCCAGTCGCCCTTACCCTCAGCGAGGTCAACCACTGTACAACCATCGAAGACATAACCGAACTTCACGGTACCACGAGGAGCAACAACCGTACGGCCACCAGTGCCGTTGGCGTTACGAGGCTCGAGGGAGATCGTCGTATTCTGGAAGCGAACGTCACCACCACCGCAGATGAAGTCGACGGTACCGTGTACGTCGCAGTCCTCGAAGTATGACTGCATAGCGTCGTTAGAGCTATAGTAGGTATCCTGGCAAGAGAGCATCTTCACGTTCTTGAAGATGGTGCGGTTACCGGAATCCTGGATTACGGCAGCACGTCCGCCTACCTGTCCGCCACCGAGGGCACCGTAGTAGTCGAGTGCATTCTTCAGGGTGACATCCTGGAAGTAGAGGTTGGTACCGCTTGACTGGAACATGTCAGCAGAGCCGAGGCCCTCGATAGACTTGTCAGGAGCCGAGACGATGATGGTGTTATCCATCGACTGGCCGATGATAGAGATGTTGTGTCCGCTGATGGCGGTCTTCACCGTCTCACCCAGGTCGTAAGTGCCGTCGGGCAGATAGATGAACGAGCGCTCAGCATCCTTAGAGGCATTGATACCATTGACAATCTCGAGTACGTCGATCAGACTGCTGGCGTCGCCGGGCTTCACGAAGTACCAGTTGCCCTGGCTCTCGTAGTTGGTCTCAGCGGTGTTCACAATCTTCACGCCGTGGATGTACATCTCACCGGTGGTGCTGAGGTTAAGCGTGATAGTGCCGCCTTGGCCCTCATAGACGAATGCTGCGATCTCGCCGTCCACATTCTCTGTGTTCATGCCGGGGATCTTGCCAATCTCCTTACCGTTCTCGGTGATGACGATGTCATCAGCAGTGCCGTAGCGGCAGAGGGTCACGGATACAGTAGCCTTAGGACCTACGAGCAGGTCGATCTTATTGTTGCCACTGAATGCCCAGCCATGCTGTGTGTCATGCCAGTAGAACTTGTCGCCTGAAGGATTGAAGGCCTCGTGCTCATCAGCCTCGAAGGTCTTGTCGGTCAGGTCGAAGGTATACTTGTTATGTGTGCTGACTACCTCGATATCGGTAGCAACGGCATTGAGGGTGATGTCGCCTGTGATGACGGTCTCAGTGCTATACTTGGTCTTACCCTTAGCGTTGAAGAGATACCAGCCGCGTACCTTCTGGCCTTCAGGAGCAGTAGCTGCCTCAAGGTCGAGGTCGAACTCGCCGATGGTCTCGTCCTTCTCACGGGTGAACTCACCGAGGACAGTCGACTTGTCAGTATCAATATAGGTCAGCTTGAAGTCGGGCTTCTGTACGATGTTCAGCACATACTCCACGGTGGTCTCACCGAAGGTCATCGGAACGGTCACCTTACACTTCGTGTCGTCGCCGTCGTAAGTGACAGTGCCGAGATCACCCTTCTTGGCGGTCACCGTGACAGGATTGCTAGCGCTGATCATCGTGGCCTTCTTGGTCATCTCAAACTCTGCCTCATAGGCATCGTCGAACAGGGCCTCAGCCGTGAACTCCTGGCCATTGATAGTCATGGTGGCGAGGACGGGCACTTCCTTCTCTGTACCGCTCAGCGTACCCTCGATGACAATGTCAGCGAAACCAATCTGCTTACCGTTCTGCAGGTGGTAGAGGTTGACGAGCAGACCGCAGGTACCCTCACCAGGTGTGGCACCCTCGATATTGTAAGACACCTCAGTCACTGTGGGGCTGCCGTTGTTACGGGCGGGCTTGACACCCTGCTCCAGCAGGACGGTGGTCTTGTCGGGATTCTCCCAAGCGAAGTCGAGCAGACCGTTGTCTGTTCCGTAACGGGTGGTCTTCAGAGATACCTTCGTCGGGGTGAAGGTCAGACCGTAGTTGGGCTGGATGAGGAAGCGGATGGCGTTGCTCTCATCGGCAGCGGTTCCACTCTCGCCTTCGTTCTGCTGAGTCTCAGGCATGAACAGGGTCTGGGTAACACCGCCAGCACTGTTAGCGCCGTAGAGCGTCAGGTTGCTGCCATAGGTCACCTTGCTGGTGACGAAGTAGTCAGCGGCCTCAGCGAAGTCAGCCTTCTGACCCTCGGTGCCGCCATTGAACACGAAGGTAGCAGTGGCGGGCTCGTTGTCGAGCGTAGCCAGTCCCTTCGGGGCCTTCTGTACGACACTGATAGAGTAGAGGTAGAAGTTGGTCGTAGCCACCAGTTCTACATAGCCATTGGCAGCATCGACGGCCGTAGCCTTGTACTCCGTAGACTCGGTGTTGTAGATGGTTCCACCAATCTTGATCTCTGTGAAGTTGTAGGGGTGTGCCACTACGGTCACCACGTCGTTGGAAGAGACAACGGGAACGCGGATGATGGTTCCGTTGTTGAACTGTACGTTGTCGCCATTGCTCTTCAGCTTGCCGCTGGTAGCATCGACGGCGAGCTCAATGCCTTCAACATCAGAGGCCACAGTGCCTGTGGTTCCCTCAATGTGGACATTGGCAATGGATGCGGGCGTACCGGTCTGCCAGCTCCAGTTGACGGTTACGTCGGTGGAGGTAGCCTTGCTGTGGTTGGCGATGCTTACACTGTGGAGATACATTTCGCCGCCTGACTCCATGACGAGGGAGAGGGTTGCGGCCTCACCCTTGTACTCGAAGGTGGCCACACCACCGTCGGCATCAGACTTTGCAGGCAGAGAACCGATGGTCTCGCCGGCTTCATTCTTCACGGCGATGTTCGTGCCGTGACCATATTGGCAGTTGACGACAGTGATGGTAGCGTCACCGCCCACCTGCAGCTTAATCTGCTCATCATTGTAGAGAGCCCAGCCGTGAGAGGCATCGTGCCAGTAGGCCTTGTCGCCTACAATCTCAATACACTCATGGTCGGCGGGATCGAAGTTGGCATCAGCCAGGTTATAGGCATAGCTTGACTTGTTGTCGGCAACCTCCTTGGCTGTGGCAACGGCATAGAGTGAAAGATGGTCAGTCACCAGGTCTGTGGTCTTATACTTCTTGCCTCCGGCAGCAGCGTTGAACCATCCGCGGAAGACGGAACCGGCCTCAACGGTGACGTCGCTGGCACCATACTTGAATTCTGCGATAGGATCCTGACCTTTCACCTCCTGAGTACCGAGGACGTTACCGTCGGTATTATAATAGGTGAGGGTGTAGGGGGCATTCAGTGCTGCAATCTCATCTTCAGTCAGGGCACTGACGGCAACATACGGACAATAGTCCATACCTGTGATGGTCAGCGTCTTGGCGTCACCGACATAGTAGAGCAGGTCTACATTGTTGCGGTCGTTCTTCCAGCAAGCGGGAGATGACGGCGTCTTACTGGCGACGACATTCCCGTCAGCGTCGGTGACGGTGATGGCCTTCGGACTATAGGTGCACTGTCCGACGGTAATCTTGACGTTGGCAGCGTTGGGCACCACCACCTTGAGGGCGGTACAGCCATGTTCGCTGTGGTAATTACCACTGACTGTTGCAACGGCGTTGGCATCGTCGGCAGCGACACGAGTCGTCGTGCCGTCGTCAGCAACAGCTACTCCAAAGTTAATTGCTGTTCCCTGGACTTGTTCGTCAGCCGTCAACAGGGTTCCGTCCTGATTGTTGACAATGACGCTGAAGTCCTTGAAATCAGCTGCCTGGCTCACTATCGCGAGCATCAGCAGTAGGCACATAGTGCCTAGTCTTTGTAAATGTTTATACATACTTAATGGTTTTAAGTTAAAGAGTTTTGCCATTTTATTGGGAACAAAAGTAGGGCTTTTTTTCCTAACTGCCAAATATTTCCAATTTTTTTTATCTTCCGACTACTTAGACTTTGGATAATATTCGTCGACAGTATTGATTGCATTGGTGTTCCCTGCCTTCATGATTTCCTCCACGAGACTGTTGCAGTAGACTTCCACATTGGTATAGAAGCCAATCTTGTCGAGCGTGTATTCAGCGGAGTCGTCAGTGTTGGGGTCCAGGCCGTTGGCCTTTTCCCAGGCATCAGGCATGCCGTCACCGTCGGTATCGAAACCTTCGGGTCGAGTGACACTCTCCAGCTCATAACCGCCCTGATCCTTCACGAAGTCGATGATGCCGGGCCGATGGGTAATGGTCTTGCCGTCACCGGTCTTGGTTGCTGTTCCGGTGTAGGTGGCGGTGCCATCGGCAGCCTCCTGCATGTAGCGGGCGTCAACGGCATCACGGTGGAGCGATGCACCAGCGTATTGCAGCACCTGCTGGAAAGCCATCTGGGCAGAGTGGGTGGTCACCTTACCAGTCTCTACTTCCTCGTCAAGCTTGATGCGAACGCAGTCCTCATCCTTGCTGTTTTTATAATAGGTAACGTTTTCTCCATACAAGTGCTTGACATCGGGGATGCAGCGCTCGCCGTCGATGATGTTGGTGCCACCGTCGTAGATGACACCCTGCCAGTCGTAGTTCTCGGCCTTATCGCCAGCAGCTGTCACGTAGTTGCCGTTGATGTAGTAACGTGCGCAGTAGCCTATGAAGGGTGAGCCGGAGGCATTGCTGGATGAGGCTACAGAAATCTGTGTGACACGGGTCTTGTTCGATGTGGCTGGACCGGCCTTGTAGTAGTTGTTCACAATATTGATGTTGCCACCTCCGGTGCCGCCATAGCAACCATTGCCGTTGCCCCAGTTGTACATCACGCAGTTGCGGAAGTCGACAATCTCTGCCTGGATACTGTTGGCGTACTTCGTCTTGTCGTAGCCATTCCAGTCATAACGGGCTCCACAGAACCGGGGTACGCGGTTCTGCATGTGGGCCAGGAAGTTGTGGTGGAAGGAGGCACCCTTACCGCCCCAGATACCACCGTAGCTGTGCTCACCCTTGCTGTGTCCGGGATTGGCCAGAGCCTCGCCCAGGGTACACCACTGCATGGTGAAGTGCTGGTTGTCGTAGAACGATGCAATCTCGTCGATACTCCAGGAGAAGGAACAGTGGTCGAGTACGATGCCGTCCTTCTGGCGCTGCCAGGTAGCATCGGCACCATCGTTGACATCTTTTTCCTCGCCGCGACGGAAACGGATGAAGCGGATGATGTTGTTGTCGCCGGGCCTGACGGTGCGGTGTCTGACTGTCACCCCGGGAGCGGGTGCTGTCTGTCCCTCAATAGTGGTGTTGGCACCGATGACGAGGTCTGAATTCAGACTGATGACGCCCGACACATCGAATACCACAATCTTGGCTTTTGAGCCGTTGACGGCAGAGCGAAGTGAGCCTTCACCACTGTCGTTGAGGTTGGTGACGTGACGCACCTCACCACCACGTCCGCCTGTGATGTAGCGTCCGTGTCCCTCGGCACCAGGGAATGCCGGAGCAACGGTGTCGCTGACGACGGGCGTCTCTTCTTCAGGGTCGCTCGGATTGTAACTTACATTGTCTTCTTTGCTACAGGCCGAAAAGGCTGTAGATGCGGCAGCTATCAGCAATGCCCACATGAGATTTCGTTTTGTCTTCATTCTTTGAATATTTAAATGTTATTGCATTCGTTGTAATCCTTCCCAGCGCACATTCCAGGTGCCGTCGTTAGGGAAGCCGGGATTGAGCGGCTCACGACAGCCGTCCCAGCCTGCGCACATCATGGCGACTGCTGTAAGCAATGCACCGTTGCCTGGCAGGTAGATGCGCAGACGGTCTGGTGTCTGGAAGTTATGGCCATTCTTGAGATAGGTATTCTTCTGGGTGTCGATGAGCAGTGCATCGAGGGCGGTCTTGGTGTCGCCCAGACGGGCGGCTGCCATGGCAATCATGCCGTAGTCCCAGCCCCAGGTGGTCTGCCAGTTCCAGTTCTGCATAACCCAGGAAAGGGTCTTCGCCATCTCCACCTTATTATATATAGGATAGTAGGGCAGAAGTCCGCAGGCACCGAGCACGGCGGGATGATCGTTGCGTGTTTTCTCGGCGAAGGTTTCTGTTGTTATCTTTGCAGAAGCATTTCCTCCAACAGTGTTGAAGGGGTTAAATGATTCTAATTTGTCAACTTTGCCTAAGGGGAGTCCGGCTGTATAGATCCCATTAGCTTCCGGTAGTGTGCTCATCTTTGAAATGATGTCATCCCAGAGAGGTACACGTTCCTTACCCTGACGCTCGCGCCATTGTTGGGCAATGCTGAGGCCGTAACACCAGTATGCCAGTTCGAAGGGCTGGTTGTAGCTGATGTCTTTGGTCATGCACTCCTGCATGGCGGTGGCGCCTCGGAGGATGTATTGGACGGCGGAACTACCGCTGTTTACTTTGCTGGGGGTGACGAAGTCGGCCATAAACTCGGCGGTGGCTTCCACTTGTTCGGCGTATTTCTTCAGGGTTTCTGAGGATGGATTGGCTCGGTACATCTCCTCGGCGAGGTAGATGTAGTGAGGCTGTTGCCAGATAAGGAATGAGCCGGTGTTGGATGGCGCCTCGCCAGCCCAGGGGTCGGTCATCTTCATCCAGCGTACGCCCTTGAAACCCTGTCGCTCTGCTATTTTGCGGGCTACGGGATATGCCTTGGTGTTGTACCAGTCGAGCATTTGGGCTATGACTCCAGGACGGTTCCACAGGGCGAAGTCAACGGCGTGCCACCATGTCATCTCGAGGTGTGGACGACCAAACCAACTGTTATAGGTAAGTCCAGTCTCCTGTGGGGGCATGGCATTGGCGCAGTTAATCAGAGTGAGGTATTGGGAGAGGACGACGCGGCGCTCCAGTTCCTTGGCGCGTGGGTCGGTGCAGTGGGAGAAGTCGACGATGGCTCCTTCGCGCCACCAACGGCTCCAGTGACGGAGGGTGGCCTTGTGGTATTGGTCGTATTCGAAGCGGGGAGAGGCATTTCCGGATAATTCGGATAATCCTGGGAGGTACTCGGCGGAAATGGTGAGGACATCGTCGGTAGTGGTGAGGGTAAAGTGGTGAGGAGCGATTTCCTGAATGGAGGCATTGCCTTCCCATTGCAGGAGAACGCTGTATCGGGTGCTGTCGAGCGTGCGCTCTATCAGTGCGGAATTTCCATTTTGGGAGATGATGCGTGACTGGTGGCGCTCAGGCTTTGTCCAGTCGTTGGCATCGTCGGCGTGTTTTCCGGTGGGGTAGGAGAAGCGGATGTTGACCACTGCTTTCCCTTCTGCTAAAAGGTCGGTCTTGATGCGGGCATACAGGGCATCCTTAGCTGGATGTACGCCAGTGCTGACTTCGACGGGCGTGCCGCCGATTCTGTATGATGATTCTATTTCGCCGTCCCAGAGCTTCAGCTCCTGACGGATGTTGGTGATGGCTGACAGGGGGAGTTCCTTCCCCTCTGTATCCTTGAATGTGAGGCCGATGGTGCCGAGGTTGAGGCGGTGAGGATTGACACGGAAATACTCGGTGGCCTCCTTGTGGCGGCCATCCTCTGCCTTCTTAAACTCAACGGCATAAACCTCCTGATGGCCGTGCCCCAGGTCGAAGGCTTTCTCGCTTTCCGACGCCGTCAGGTGGCTGGTGTTTTCGAACTTGTGCCATCCCCAGTCGGACATGGCGTTCAGAGGCACACCTGCCTCATAATCAAAAGGGAACGACTGCAGGCCGGTAACGTCGACCGTCGTTGCAAAGTGTCCGTTGCCCACCGTCAGCGAGGCCAGAGGGTCAGCCTCGCTGATGACAGGGTTATTACGGTTCACGACGGACTGCCTGTCGATGGCAGCCGTCGTGTTCTCTGTATCATAGCCTAATGCTTCCATTTCGAGCGATGCCCAGATGAAGGGGCCTACACCCTTGGCATCATTGTCGCGGACGGGTTCCGAGAGGTAGTAGTCGTAGCCCCCGTCGCGCCTCTTGTTCTCCTTGACGCTGCCCTTGGGATTGATCTTCTTCATGGCAGCCTCTACTTCTGGCGTGGCTGCCGGGCCAAGACCCGCCACGGCACAGCAGTTGGTCAGCGAGATGGTCTTGTCTGCATTCACGCGGATGAAGTTGTTGATGATTCCTTTGTAGGCCTTAATGCCTGCATCGCGGTATTTCGTGCCTACATATCCTTTGCGGTATGCTTTCAGCAGAGCATAGGTGAACATAGCGGTGCAGGTACTCTCCAAGTAGTTGCCTTTGCGTTCAGGAGAGTCCATCACCTGATACCAGGTGCCAGTCTGCTTGTCCTGCCATTTGAGAATGGCATCGAAATCCTTCACCAGCAGGTCGATGACCTCCCTGCGGCGGGCATAGTCCTCAGGCAGGGCGTCGAGCACCTCGATGAGTGCCATCGTATACCAACCCTGGGCACGGCCCCAGCAGTGCTGGGAGAGTCCAGTCTCCTTATCTGCCCAGAAAGTCTTACGTGTCTCGTCATAGGCATGACGGTTAAGTCCTGTCTTGGGGTCGAGGGTGCGCTCATAGGTGGTCTTCAACTGATTGACGGCATCATCATAGACGGCGGTGATGTCTTTTGCCTTCTTTATCGTAATGGGAGCCGTCAGACAGCGGTAGGGTAGTCCCATGAAGATACCGTCGAGCCATACCTGATAGGCGTCGATGGCCTTATGCCAGAATACCTTGTCGGCAATGGTACGAGGCTGGTTCTGCAGTTGTTTCATCATCGTCTTCATGGCCAACAGGTTCTTCTGCTCAGGCCAGTTCTGGTACATACGGGTCACAAAGTGTCCTGTGCGGATGTTGTCGAGGTTGTAGTCAAGGATATTATAGCCTCGGATGTCGCCCTTGGCGTTGATCATCGTGTCGGTGTATTCCTTGCAGTAGTTCAGGATGGCATCGCCACCGTATTTCAGATAGGTGTCGAGCATACCTTCCAGTTCGATACCCATCACGTAGCTCCATTTGGGCTTTGACGAGAAATCGAGCAGATAGGGCTTGGGCACGCGTTTCATCTCCGAATAGGTGAGCCACTCCGAATAGTGCTTGTAGGGCATTTCTGTCAGGGCGAGTGAGCCGTTGACGAAGAGGTCTTCGAAGGTGATGTTGCGTGTCTTTCCTGAACGGAAATTACCACTTTGCACACCATTGAACTTACAGTTCTTCACCTTGACATTGTTGACGTAGGTATCCTCGTCGAGGCCGATGATCTGTACGCCGTACTTTGACTTCTCACTCGTCACGTTCTCCATATAGATATTCCGTACGATCGGGTAGTTCCCGCGGCAGCAGATTTCATTGTGCTCGTAGTCGAGATTGATCTTCAGTACGCTCTCCTTGCAGACACCTACCTTCACATCCTTCATGTTGATGTTCTCAATGATGCCTCCACGACAGGAGTTTGTCTTGATGCGCAGCACACGCTCCAACTCCGGTGAGTCCATCACGCAGTCGTGGGCATAAACGTTCTGGCAGCCTCCGGAAATCTCAGAGCCGATGACCACGCCACCGTGCCCGTTCTTCATCTCGCAGCGACGGATGATAATATTCTTAGAAGGCATGTTACGCTCGCGTCCGTCACGGTTACGTCCGCTCTTGATGGCGATACAGTCATCGCCTGTATTGAAGAAACAGTCCTCAATCAGCACACGGTCGCAGCATTCCGGATCGCAGCCGTCACCATTGGGACCGTCGTTGATCATCTTCACACGTCGCACGGTGATATCCGTTGAATGCAGGGGGTGAATCACCCAGAAGGGGGAACGCAGCAGGGTGACATCTTCCAAGAGGATACCCTCGCATTTGTTGAAGCTGACAAGTTGCGGGCGAAGTCCGTCTTTCGCAGTGAACACACGCTCTGGTGAACGCTCGCCCTTCTCGTTATACATCGGGATGCCGTCCTCACCGTTCTTCAGCAGCCGGGCACGTGAGCCGTTGCGTTGGCTGATCATCCCTTCCTTCCATCCGAAATGGGGATTGCCGTTCCAGGGCCACCAGGTGTCGTTGGTACCACCGCCGTCGATGGTACCCTTGCCGGTGATAGCGATATCCTTGGCTTTGTAGGCATAGACGCATGGCGAGAGGTTGAAGCACTCCAGACCCTCCCATGATGTCTCGACAATGGGATAGAGCTCTGGCTCGAAGACAAACTCCAGAACGGCTCCTTCCTGCACCTCCAGGTTAACACCGCTCTTCAGTGTGATGGCGCCTGTGAGGAATTTCTGACCAGCAGGTACCACCACGCGGCCTCCGCCTTTCTTTGAACACTGGTCGATAGCCTTTTGGATGGCCTTCTGGTTCTTAGCAGCCGTTGCATCGGTCTTTGCACCATACTTGGTAATGAGAAACTCTTTGTCCGCGAATTGTGGTAGGCGGATGCTTTGCTCAATCTGCTTGTACTCCTCTTCATTCCAACCTTGGGCAACTGCCAGTTGGGGAGCAAGCAGACATAGCATCAGTAATGGGAAAAACTTCTTCATAAATTGATACATTTCTAAATGCTTTAGTCCGTAGTTCACGATTTGCTCTGCAAAGATACGAGAAAAAAGTGAGACTACGAACTAAAATAGGAAAAAAATAACGTAAACGTTATCTTTTCAGGACGTCGAAGAGTTTATCGAGTGCCTCGTCAGCATTTTTACTCTCATTGAGCAGCGTAACGAATTTCGAACCAATGATGGCGCCGGCAGCATTCTGTTGGGCAGCCTCCAGAGTTTGTTTGTTACTGATGCCAAAGCCAATCATACGGGGATTGCGCAGGTCCATCTGGTTGATGCGGCGGAAATACTCCTGCTTGGCATCGTCAAATGAATTCTGTGCTCCAGTGATAGCTGCCGAACTGACCATATAGATGAATCCATCAGTGTTGTCGTCGATGAAGCGGATGCGGTCTTCTGAGGTCTCAGGTGTAATGAGCATAATCACTCTCAAGTCGTACTTGTCGGCGATGGGCTTTACTGTGTCTTGGTAGTCCTTGAAGGGCAGGTCTGGGATGATCATTCCGCTCACGCCACTCTCCACACAACTTTGGCAGAATGCTTCGATACCGTAGTGTAGGATCGGATTCAGATAGCCCATCAGTATCAATGGTATCTGTACGTCATTTTTGATAGCCTTCAGTTGCTTGAAGAGGGTCTTGAGGTTCATGCCGTTCTTGAGGGCTTGAGTGGCGGCACTCTGGATGACGGGGCCGTCGGCAAGTGGATCGCTGAAGGGGATGCCCACCTCAATCATCGCGATGCCCTGGCGCTGCATGGCCAGAATGACATCACCTGTGCCTTCCAGAGTGGGACTGCCAGCACAGAAATAGAGTGACAGTAGTTTCTTGTCTTTGCTCTTTGCAAATAGTTCGTTGATTTTGTTTCCCATATCCTTTAGTTGTTTCTTATCTGTTTAATGAATATTTTTAGCTTGTCTGTATCTTTCAGCCCGGGTTCCAGTTCAAAACGGCTATTGAGGTCGATGCCTATGCATGATGTGTGATGAAAAGATCTTACGTGCTCGACATCGTTTGGACCAATGCCACCACTTAGCAGAAATGGGGTGGAGCCGTGATAGTGATCGAGTATAGACCAGTCAAACTGTTCGCCATTGCCGCCAACCATCTTCCCTTTGGTGTCGAAGAGAAAGAAGTCGACGATGCCTTCGTAGGGCTTCGTCTTCTCAAGGTCTTCTACTGTGGCAATGTTGAAGGCCTTGATAAGGCGAGGGACTGCGATGTTATCGCAGTTTGCGGAACAGAGGGAGCGGAGGTGCTGAATGAATTCTGGCGACTCCTGGCCGTGCAGTTGGATGAGGTCGAGGGAATACTCCCTTGCGAAGGCAATGATGGTGTCAGGACTTTCATCGACGAAAACGCCTACACGTTTGCATGCTTTAGGAAGATATGTTGGAATTTTGCTGACATTCCTCTTGCTTTTTCCCCAGAAGATAAAACCCATCCAGTCGGGGCCCAGTGCCTCCACTTCACGGATGTTTTCCGCTTCTCGCATTCCGCATACCTTGATTAATTCACAATTCATAATTGTTCGATGAATTCTTTTAGTGATCGGCCAGGATCATCCGTCTTCATAAAGTTCTCACCAATCAGGAAACCGCGGAAACCGGCCAGTCGCAGGCTTTTGACGGTTTCAGGATTCGAAATACCGCTCTCACTAACCTTCACTGCTTCTTTGGGGAGTAGTGCTGCCAGCCGGAAAGAATTCTCTACATCTGTGACGAACGAGCCGAGGTTGCGGTTGTTGATGCCACACATGTCTGGCTCTAGTTCTGCATATTCCAGTTCTGGCTCTGAGTGCATCTCGAGCAGTACCTCGAGGCCTAACTCATGGGCAGTGGCCATGAGCACTTGGCATTCCTGTCGTGAGAGGTCGGCTGCTATCAGCAATACGGCACTGGCCCCGCAGAGACGGGCCTGAAACAGTTGATACTCGTCGATGACGAAGTTCTTGTAGAGCACCGGTATCTTGACACCAGCATGTCTGGCCGTGCTGATGAAATCGTCACAGCCACCGAAATATTTCTCGTCAGTCAGAATGCTCACGGCCGAAGCGCCATTCTGCTGATAGCTTAACGGAATGATGTCAGCACGCCCTTCTTCCTTAATCCACCCCTTCGAGGGCGACTTGCGCTTAAACTCAGCAATAATCCCTGAGTCAGAGGTGCTGAGTGCCTGCGACATCGAGGCTACCTTGAAGTCGAGTAGGAGCTCTACCCGTCTGTGTATCTCCCGTTCGCTCAGTTCCGTTTTGAAACGTTCCACTTCCAGCCGCTTGTGGGCTACGATCTCTTCCAGAATGTCTTTTGCCATCATACTCGTATCAGTCGTAGTTGGGAAAATCAGCTGTTCAGTTCCACGAATTTCTTGAATGTCCTGAGTGCAGCACCGCTGTCGATACTCTCACGGGCAATGTCGATACACTCCTCTATACTCTTCTCGCCGCGTTCCAGCACCTGGATTCCAAAGGCTGCATTGGCCAGCACGATGTTCTTCTGTGCAGGCAGGGCGCGGTTCTCCAGTACGGCATCGAAGATGGCAGCAGCTTCTTCTTCTGTGGCACCACCCACGAGTTCTTCAGGCTTGGCAATCTCAAAGCCGAGGTCGCTGGGTTTGAAGATTCGTTCATACTGACGGGTAGTCACTTTGAAGTCGCCTGTCAGTGAGATCTCGTCATAACCGTCGATACTGTTCACGATACCATAGTCGATACCTATCTTCTGGTACACCTGGTTGTAGAGACGCATCTGGTCGAGATTGGCCACACCCAAGAGCTGGCACTTGGGTTGACTAGGATTAACAAGTGGCCCCAGAAGATTAAAAATGGTGGGGAACTGCAGTGCCTTGCGGATGGGACCCACAAATTTCATCGCCTTGGCGAAGAGCTGGGCATGCAGGTACACAATGCCCGCCTCGTCGAGGCTGCGATTCAGCTTGTCGATATCGTCGGTAAACTTAATGCCGTGATGCTGGATGACATTTGATGCGCCTGATACCGACGTGGCAGCATAGTTGCCGTGCTTTGCCACCTTGTAGCCGGCACCGGCGATGACGAAGCAGCTGGTCGTGGAAATGTTAAACGTGTTTTTCCGGTCGCCGCCTGTACCTACCACGTCGATGTAGCGGTCTGCATGCATGATGGCAGGCACGCCTGTTTCCAAGATCCCATCACGGAATCCGAGCAGTTCGTCTACCGTCACGCCTCGCATCTGCAGTGCAGTCAGTAGCGCAGTGATTTGTTCTGTCGGAAATTCACTTTGGGTGATTCCAATCAGGATATTCTTCATCTCTTCACGAGTCAGTTCCTCGTGGTTCAGCATCCTGTTCAGGATGTCTTTCATTGTCTGTTTAGCCATATTTCAATTGTCAATTATCAGTTAAAGAAACATCCAGTTTTGCAGTATCTTTCGGCCGTCGGGTGTCAGTACACTCTCTGGGTGGAACTGTATACCGCGGATATTGTATTGCCTATGTTTCAAGGCCATAATCTGCCCCTCGTCGCTCTCGGCCGTAATCTCCAGGCAGTCAGGGAAGTCTTCCTTCGATACAACCCAGGAGTGGTAGCGTCCCATGGTAATGCGGTCGGGAAGGCCGTAAAATATCTCGTCGTTGCCAAACTGTGTGCCTTCAGTGGCTACACCGTGGAATACCTCTGAAAGATTCTCCAGTTTTCCTCCGAATACCTCGCCAATGGCCTGATGCCCCAGGCAGACACCCAGTATAGGCTTCTTCCCGGCATAGGTACGTATCACATCGAGCAGTAATCCTGCCTCTGAAGGAATGCCAGGTCCGGGTGAAAGGATGATTTTCGAGAATTCCTCCAGCTGCGGCAGTTCAAACTGGTCGTTGCGCAACACTGTTACTTGTGCGCCCAACTCTTTCACCAAATGACTCAGATTATATGTGAATGAGTCGTAATTGTCTATGATAACTATCTTCATAATCTTTCTGTGTTAGTACGTGTCAGTCCGATGCTACATGTTCTCTGCCATGAGGATGGCTCTCCTTAAGGCTCCCAGTTTGTTGTTTACTTCCTGCAACTCATATTCTTCATCGCTCTTGGCCACGATGCCGCCTCCTGCCTGGAACCAGAGTTCACCATTGCGCGATACGAAAGTGCGGATGGTAATAGCCTGATTCAGACTACCGTCTAATCCGATATAGCCAATACATCCTCCGTATGCACCGCGGTTGTGCGGTTCGTACTCCGAGATCAGTTGCATCGCCCTAACTTTGGGTGCACCGGAAAGCGTGCCGGCAGGAAATGTGTCGATAAACGCCTTGATGGGATCGGCACTCTCATCGAGCTCACCACTTACGCGAGATACCAGATGGATGACATGCGAATAGTATTGCAAGTCTTTATAAAAATCGACCTTCACCCCGTGGCAGTTCCTCGACAGGTCGTTGCGGGCCAGGTCTACCAGCATCACGTGCTCCGCATTCTCCTTGGGGTCTTTCCTCAGGTACTCAGCCCCCTTGCGGTCAGCCTCTGCATCGCCCGTACGCTTGGTGGTGCCGGCGATGGGGTCGATGTAGGCGCGATATTTAGGGGTGAGAGGTGAGAGGTGAGAGGTGAGAGGATAGTTCTGCGGCAGGTCTAACTTCTCACCTCTTACCTCTAACCTCTCAATCCTGCAGTGCGTCTCTGGTGAACTTCCGAAGATGCGAAAGCCACCAAAGTCGAAGTAGAAGAGATAAGGACTGGGATTAATGCTCCTCAAGGCGCGATACAGCTTGAAGTCGTCACCCTCATATTGCTGGATGAACCGGCGTGAGAGCACAATCTGGAACACGTCGCCTCTCATGCAGTGCTGGATGCCGCGTCGGATGTTGGCCTTATGCTCCTCGTCAGTGAGCGTACTCCTTACGTCGCCCACGGGGTGGAAGTCGTAGGCCTGTATGTTGGCTTTGTTCATCGCCTTGAAGACGGCTGAGATTTCCGGATTTTCCGGTTGATCCTGATCATCAGAACTTAGGCTGACGACGGTCAGCGTGTTGTTGAAATGGTCGAATACGATGACCACCTTATATAATATATAGAGCATATCGGGCGCATCGTTTTTCTCCTGTGTCTCGTCTTTTACGGCGATGCCCTCGAAGTAGCGCACCGCATTGAACGAGGTGTAGCCGTAGAGGCCGCATACCTCGGCATGTTCGCCAGTCACCTGGATACGGTCAATCAGTGCATGAATGGCATTGTCAGAACGGTACTCCTTGTTCACGGCGTGTTTCTCTATGCTGCCGTCAGGGAAATTCACGGTGGCCTCACCATGTCCGATGGCAACGGATGCAATCGGGTTGATGCCGATAAACGAGCGTGAGTTGTTTTTGTCGTGATAATCGGAACTCTCCATCAGGGCACTTTGCGGATAAATGTCTCTGAGTCGCATATACACGCCGACAGGCGTATACAGGTCTGCCAGGATTGTCCTGCTGTTTGTTTGGTATCTATAGGTAATCATAATCACTCATTTCTGGTTAGAACTTTCCGTATTCTTTCGCCATCGCCTTGTTCTTCAGGTATGTCTCAACATCCTTGTCTCCGCGACCGCTGACAGTGAGAACCACTACGTCGTCAGACTTGAACTTCAGTTTCGAGAGGGCTGCGATGGCATGTGCGCTCTCAATGGCAGGTATGATGCCCTCCATTCTCGTCAGTTCGTACCCTCCGTAGATAGCCTCGTCGTCGTTGATGCTCAGCACCTGCGTTCTTCCCTTTTTGGCCATGTTGCAGTGCATGGGGCCTACGCCGGGATAGTCGAGTCCTGCCGATATAGTGAAGGCTTCCTCTATCTGTCCGTCCTCATTTTGCATGACCAGCATCTTGGCACCGTGCAGGATACCCATGGTGCCTTTGTGGATGGTGGCTGCAGTATGGTCTGTCTGCCAGCCGTGTCCACCAGCCTCTGCCAGAACGATTTTCACCCGTTCGTCGTCCACATAGTGGTAGATGGTGCCGGCAGCATTCGAGCCTCCCCCGATGCATGCGATGAGGTAGTCGGGATAGTCGCGTCCGATCTTTTCTTCGAGCTGCCACTTGATCTCCTCCGAGATGACGCTTTGCATGCGTGCTACGAGGTCAGGGTAGGGATGTGGCCCCATCGTCGAGCCTACGATGTAGAAGGTGTCCTGAGGGTGGCAGCACCAGTCACGGATGGCTTCTGAGCAGGCATCGCTCAGCGTCATGTTGCCTGTACGGACAGGGTGAACTTCGGCCCCCAACATTTTCATGCGCTCCACGTTGGTGTGCTGGCGCTCCACGTCGGTGGGACCCATAAACACCTCGCACTTCATATTCATCAGTGCGCAGACTGTAGCCGTTGCCACGCCGTGCTGTCCGGCTCCCGTCTCAGCGATGATACGCGTCTTGCCCATCTTCTTGGCCAGTAGTATCTGGCCGATGGTGTTGTTGATCTTGTGGGCTCCCGTGTGGTTCAGGTCCTCACGCTTCAGGTAGAGTTTGCAACCGTAGCGCTCACTCATCCGCTTGGCATAGTAGAGTGGTGACGGACGACCCACATAGTCCTTCAGCAACTGGTGGTACTCGCGCTTGAATTCCTCCGACTCGATGATTGGACGGTAGGCCTCCTGCAGGTCGTGTACGCACTTGTAGAGTATCTCCGGCACGTAGGCACCGCCAAACTCACCGTAGAACCCTCTTTCGTCGACAAAATAACTTTCTTTCATATATTGATGTTTTTGTGTGAATACTTTCAAAAAAAAGACTCGCCGCTGTCGCGACGAGCCTCTCTTTATCTTTGGTATGATAACTGGTATGGCTTACTGCCTCGCGACTATTTCAATCTCGAGCTGCGCCACCACCAATTGTTATACATACTATTCATATAATCCGTTTTTATTTGATTTCGGTTGCAAAAGTACACATAATATTCTTTTCTAACAAATTTTTCGCCCACTTTTTTGATAATTTGAAAGAAAAAACTTAATTTTGCCGTCAAAAATTCAGTAAACGATGACTTTAAAGGACTTTTTAACACAAAATGACCGTTTTGCAGCCAACAGTGGTTGTATACTTAAAGAGGTACGCGAGGGTTATGCCCGTGCTGAGCTCCTCGTCACCGCTGAGCATCTCAATGCAGGGGGTGTGTGCCAGGGCGGTGTCTATTTTACGCTTGCCGACATTGCCCTTGCTGCCGTGATGAACAGTCGCGAGGTCCTCACCTTTGGTATTGAGAACAATATTGTATTCTTGCATAGTTCAAAAACTGGTGACACGCTCATCGCCGAGGCCACCGAGGTGTATAATCACCACAAGATTCCATACGTCGATGTGCGTATCACCAACCAACGGGGTGAACTCTGTTGTGTTGTTACGGGACTGGCTTATCGCAAAGAGGCGAAACTGCCAGTCGAGGGACTGATGTGACCGAATGCGGAGACCTCCCCTATCCCCTCCTGTAGGAGGGGGACAGTTACTACTACAGCTGCAAGGGTTGGCAGGGTATCAATGCGGAGACCTCCCCTATCCCCTCCTGTAGGAGGGGGACAGCTACTACTACAGCTGCAAGGGCTGGCAGGGTATCAATGCGGAGACCTCCCCTATCCCCTCCTGTAGGCGGGGGACAGTTACTACTACAGCTGCAAGGGCTGGCAGGGGATCAATGCGGCGCCACCCGCTATCCCCTCCGGCTCGTGGGGGGCGGTGG
>ODAI011702852.1_pt1 | contig 26555 bp, 18 predicted proteins | sample 1539321 | NCBI WGS metagenome assembly ODAI01 (sample SAMN02144231, study PRJEB22623) | gut metagenome | biome: sheep rumen | host: Ovis aries | place: New Zealand
TGCTGAATTGAAGTTTGCCGGTATAATTTCAACTGTAGGTATCTCTACATCAATCGCATCTTCAATCTCTGAAATAAGTGAAAGTATTGTAAGTGAATCAAGATATCTTCCATCTACAAGATCGTCAACATTCTCATAATCAACTCCCGGCTGTAAATCCTCTAAAATTTCAATTAATTCTTCCATTTTTTTCTCTCCTTTTAATAATTATGATACAGGTGTCCAAAGTATCTTTTGGCACCATATGACATTATATATTATGCCATTTTAGTAACGTGGCATATTGATATCACTTGTTTTGATTACCTCTCTTACCACTCTTAAGTTTCCCTCCCCGTCAGCCAAAGCAATCTGCGGAAGGTCGCGGCTTAAGAAAAGTGATATCCCCTCAGTCGAAGAGTATGCTCCGACATTTTCAAATACAAAAACATCGCCCAAATTAAGCTTTTTCGATGTTATGTTTTTTACAAGTATATCATTTACAGTACAGAGCGAACCATGCAGATTGTAAGTAATTGCGTCTGATTCCGCATCTACACCTTCTTTATCGCCGGCTTCACTGCTCATACCGACTATCTGATAATGAGGTATCCTCATACCAAGTGTACCGCCATAATATACCAAATGATTTATACCTCCGTCAAGTATAACAAAATTTCCGTTTTTATTGGACTTTAAATCGACCACGCTTGTAAAGTATTTTCCGGCATTTGCGACAAGGCTTCTGCCGACCTCAAGCGAAAGCTCAACACCCTTTTCCTTTATCCTGTCAAGCGCAAGCTTTACTTCATCAAGAAACGCTTCTTCGTCAAATTCCTCACCCTGATAGTAAAATATCGGAAGTCCCGGTCCATACTCTATCTGCTTTACGGTAAATCCAAGTTCCTCCTGAAGCTCGTCTATAAGACTTATAAGCTTATCAGCCTCTTTATTTATCTTTTTTATCGAATGTTTCTGTGTTCCGGAAAAATACTCGATACCTGTGATTGTGATTATATTATCATCATTATTTTGGATTATATACTTTAAATCATCCGGATTTACACCAAACTGGTTTCCCGACGTAAGCCTTATAAGTGCATTTATCTTTCTTCCATACTGCTTTGCCACATCGGTAAGGAGCTTCCACTGATTGACGGACTCTATCGTATACTTTCCTATATCCTCGCAATTTGCCATCATATCTTCGATAGACGGTCTGTCCTTATGCACTCCGGAGATAACCATTTTTCCGCGATTTATATTTAGTGAGTTGCATATATCAAACTCACCCTTTGAGCATATCTCATAACCGTCAATCTCCTCTTCTATCTCCCTGACGATAAATGAATTGGCTTTGACAGCATAAAGAATCGCAGCCCCAAGCTTATCTCTCAGATATTTAATTCTTTCGATTATCGCTTCGACATCATATACATATGTCGGAGTGCCGATTTCTCTTATAACCTTTTTATTATCTATCATTTCTTTTTCCTGTCCTCCATAAGCTTCTTCCTGTCTATCTTACCGTTTTTCGTCATCGGAAATTCGTCTCTTTGTATCAGATAAGTCGGTATCATAAAAACCGGCATCGTCTCATGAAGCTTGATATTAAGTTCTTTTTTATCCATATCACCTATATAAAAACCATAAAGCTTGGACTTTTCCTCATCAAATATCGTACAACTTCTAACTACGCCATCCACATCCATAATCGCCTTATCAACCTCTTCAAGCTCGATTCGATGTCCCTGATATTTAACCTGAAAATCCTTCCTGCCGTTAAATATAAGCTCGCCTGCTTCGTTATAAAATCCCAGGTCTCCTGTCTTATATATACGCTCCTTATATGCGACAACATTCGGATTATTTATAAATGCTTTTTTTGTCTGCTCCTCATTATTATAATAACCTATACCGACCGAATTACCCGCTATGCAGATTTCTCCCGGTTTTCCGGCCTCATTTACCGGCTTTCCTTCTTCGTCCAAAAGATATATTCTTTCATTTGGAAATGCCTTTCCAATCGGTATCTTTCCGTCGTAATCCCTGTCTCTTTCTATCACATGATAGGTACAGTTACATGTGATTTCCGTCGGTCCGTACAAATTTACAAATGTCGCATCCGGCAAATGTTCCATCCACTGCTTTAAGTGCTTCATCGGCATAACCTCACCGCTGAAAAGTATCTTTTCAACAGTATCCGGACACTTATAGTCAAGACCATGGAAGGTAGTTACCAGACAAAGTGCCGATACAGCCCATGTCATAGTAGTGATTTTATGGTCACATATATAATCAAGCAATGCTGCCGGGCTTGAAAAATATTTCTTAGGTATTATAACAAGTGTTGCACCCATTTTCATAGAGGAAAATATATCCTTGACCGAAACGTCAAAATCAAACGGTGCCTGATTGGCGATTATATCTTCATTTTTAAATTTAAAAATCTCTGTAAATATGTCTATAAATTCTATAACCGAACGATGCGCTATGGCTACGCCCTTTGGAACTCCCGTCGAACCTGAAGTAAAGTTAACGTAGAGCGGATCGGTATCTATATGCATGACGTATGCCTTGTCAAGTATATCTTCATCTATATCAGCCTCGATAAGCTCTTTTACATTATATATTTCAAGTCCTTTAAAAAGCTCTTTCGCAAGCTCCATATGTTCATCATCGGTTATAACGACTCGTGCTTTTAAAGTTTCCTTTATCGAGCTGATTCGATTCGAAGGGAATTCAGGATTCACAAGCGAATAAAAGCAGCCCGCATAAACTGCTCCAAAAAACGCCGTAAGCGTGTCTATACCCTTGTCCATAAACATTATAACGGGTTCATTAAAAAAATTACGAGAACCCAAAAAAGAACCTGCTCTCTTACATCTTTCATTAAATTCCATATAAGTTATGCTCTTATCTTCCTCGATAATCGCTATTTTATCCGCATATTTTTCTGTCGAATCCTTCAGATAATCAATTACATTATACATATCTTCTTATGCTCTCCTGACTACTTTAAAACTATAAATTATTTATATACGATTAACAGCCCATATATAGTTATTATTTCAATATAACTTCCTTAAGCTGAACCTTCTTACTGCCATGATATATAAGGTAAAGCGCATGCGTGCCGTCCGGAATATCCGCCTCACTTTCAAAAAGCTTCCACGAAAAACCATCTTCGTCCTCCTGTGATATATCCTGCATATGTATCTTACCAAGTATATCACCATCAGGCTCAATCTTTATATCAAAATAACATTCTTTATTATCATCTTCTTTATCAATATTTTTCTTTAAAATATTTTCTTTATCTTTATATACATACTCGCCACTGCCCATAAGCTTGCTTTCAAGCATCACAAGCTCATCACCTATATTACCTGTGCCTCGCTCATCGATTCTTATCGGGCCATCATATATTACTTTATTTTCGTCATTTTCAAATCTTGCCAAAAGACCTACACTCTTTAATGTCTTAAAGTCAAAATACTTATATCCTATCAAAGTCCCTTCTTCTATCTCTCCGATAAACCTGTCCTCACCCAAATTGGTAACATTTGGAAACGGTATCGGATATATACAGTTTGAGCCATGCGGCATATGTCCGTTAGTAAGGTTGCAGGCTATAACCGCCGGATAACTGCCGCTTCCCTTAAGCGGTCCGTCATTTAAACCACAGCTTGTAATCTCTACCTGATTTATGCTGCCGTCATCCTCGATATAAATCTTTTCCGCACACGCCTGACGGCTGTAGTCCGACTTATGCGTAAGCCTGTGGAAAAATACATACCACTGATTATTTATCTTGATTATGCTTCCGTGCGTTGTTCCGGTCATATTGAGCTTATCGGCCTCACTCCTGCCGTTTAAACCGACATCACCATTGGAAACTATCGTTCCGCCATATGTAAAATCTCTGTCAGGATAATCGCTTACTGCATAACACAGCTCATGATTTAGCCATGATGAATATATAAAATAATATTTATCATCAACCTTTCGCATCGAGGATGCCTCAAAGAAAGGATGTTCCTCAAAACTTGTTCCTTTAACCTTATAAGGTATGATATGCTTTGGTTCTTCCTTAACGGTAAGCATATCGTCCTCCAAAACGACCATTATCGCTCCGTTTATACTGTCCGAATATGAAAGAATCTCCTCTTTCGTTCTTCCAAACATCTCCACTTCTTCTTCCAGTCTGCCATTTGTAAGGAAATCTTCTTCCTCTTCATAGCCATACTGTGTTCCGTAGTAAATTCTTATAACTCCGTCATCATTTAAAGCTGCCGGATCAAAGCATACATACTTTTTCATAACTGAACCGTCAGCATATTTTATATTTCCAAGATATGAAAACGGGCCTGCCGGAGAGTCACTCACTGCAACACTTATCGGATTGTGATATCCTCCCTGACCGTAATCACCGCCCATACAGTAATACAGATAATACTTTCCGTCATTTCCCTTAACCACATCCGGTGCGTACATATATTTCAATTCGGGATATATAGGGTCCTGACTTGCCTTATAGGATACGCCTTCATATCTCCAGTCCGAGAGGTCCGATACAGGTGCCGAATAAACTACATAGTCCTGCATACAAAATGTATAACCCCCCTCTTTATCATGAGAGCCGTAAAGATAAACCCTGTCTCCAAAGATATGAGGTTCTCCGTCAGGAATGTATTCATTTAAAGGTAGAAACGGGTTGTATACCTGTTTTTTTTGCATCCTATTTAATCCCCTTTCGAACCGACATAAAAAGACTGTGACAAGGTCTTTCCCTGTCGCAGTCCCTGTCATACGATTTATTTTACCACAAGCTTTCCTGCCCAGTCAATCGCATCATCTATATGTGGTCGGAAGTTTTCCTCTCCAACCAGTTTTATAAAGCCGTCTTTTTCCATGGTGTGTCTTGGTTGTTCATTTACGTGAGAAAATACAAGCGATATGCCATGCTTCTTGCAGCACTCGTAAAACTGTTCAAGTGAATGCATCGCTGTAGCGTCAACTGCGGGTACACCTCTCATCCTCAGAATTATTACCTTTGTATCTTCGTTAAAATCAATAGCCGCTATCTGCTCGGCATCACCGAAAAACATAGGTCCTGATATTTCAAATACTCTTACATTTTCAGGAAGCGGCTTAAGATTCATGCCGTCAGGGTCTTCCTCCGGATCATATGAAACCCAGCCTGTTATGCCGGATTCCTCGCTCATCCTCTTCATGAAAAGGATAATTGCAAGTCCCATACCTATCTCTATCGCAACAACAAGGTCAAATACTATAGTAAGCACAAATGTCACCACAAGGACGATTATGTCGCTCTTTGGTGCAGTTTTACAAAGATGTACAAAGGTTCTCCACTGACACATATTATAAGCTACCATAAATAGTATAGCTGCTATGGTCGGCATAGGTATAAGCGCCGCATAAGGCATAAGTATAACCAAAACAAGCACAAGTACTATCGAATGAACCATACCGGCAACCGGTGTACGTCCACCATTTTTTATATTGGCTGCTGTTCTTGCTATAGCTCCTGTAGCAGGGATTCCGCCAAATAAAACCGAACCTATATTGCCAAGTCCCTGAGCTATAAGCTCCATATTGGAACGGTGGTGCGAGTTAATCATACTGTCTGCAACCACACAGGATAAAAGTGACTCAATTGCCGCAAGTACTGCTATCGTAAATCCATCCGACATAGCGGCACTCAGTCCCGCCATGGTAAAGTGTGGCATATGAAACGTAGGAAGATGATTGCTTATGGTATATAAATCTCCTATCGTATTGACCTTCATACCTGAATATTTAACCACTATAATCCCCACTATAACCGCAACGAGTGAGCCCGGTATCTTTTCGCTTATCCAAGGCCACACGATAAGTATAAGCAGACTTATCGCACCTATGAGAAGCGCTTCTTTATTAAATGTATTGAAATTATGTATAAATGCCTTTATCTTATCTACAGTTTCTATAGTCTGTGTTCCCTTTGGATATGTAAGTCCAAAGAAATCCTTAAGCTGTCCTATAAGAATAGTTACTGCTATACCGGCAGTAAATCCGGTTGTAATAGTGTATGGTATAAACTTGATAAGTCCTCCGAGCCTGAGCACACCCATAAATATAAGTATCACTCCGGCTACAATCGTCGCCAGAATCATGCCTTCCATACCGTTTTTAGCAATTATACCTGCAACTATCGTAGCAAAAGCCGCCGTCGGTCCTGCTATCTGAACCCTGCTTCCGCCAAAAAACGAGATTATAAAACCTGCAACTATCGCCGTATATATACCCTCCTCAGGTCCTACCCCCGATGCAAGTGCAAGTGCTATCGAAAGCGGAAGTGCGATAATCGCAACTATTATTCCTGACACAAAATCTGTCACAAACTGTTTACCGCTATAGTGTTTCATGGTACTAAACAACATTGGCTTGATTTTATCTTTACTGCCCATTTTTTTATTTATCCTTTTCTTTTTCAATTATTTTTGCATTTTTTGGTAAAACGCCAAATCACACTATACTTTAACCTTTATTTAATGTCAATCTTTTCTTGCTTTTCCTTGACTTTTCACTGCTTTGTTGCTATATTCAAAATATATCGGTTGTGATAATAAAGAAATTTAAAATATATTTTCGGAGTTTTGTAATGTCAGCTTTTATTTACTTGCTATCTGTAGTTTGTCTATGGGTAGCAATATTTCTAATAAAAAAGAGTGAATCCAAGGTTAGTGCTGCTGTCTGGTTTATATGCAGTGCATTTTTTGTTATCTGTGATCAGGCATTTTTTGCAGGTATTTTCAATATCTTTCATATAAGTATCAGTATCGTAAGCATAGGCGTTACCAATCTTTTGTCTGCCGGTTTATGTATTTTCTTTATCAGCCGGCTCGGTATACAAAAATACTATATAAAACCTCTCGAAATAATCGAATTCCTGATCATAGCCGCAGTTATTTATAAGTTCGCGCTTATAAGATTTGGCCATGATTTCCGGATTAATTTTGTTCTCGTGGATGCTTCATCGCACTACGGTATGTCAAAAAATATAGCCCTAAATCATACCCCTGATAACAATATGTTTTTTGCTGCTGTTACTTCCGGGCTTATGATGGAAGTCTACAAAGTATTTACCCACGATATCTTCCATATGTACCGGATGTTTATTGTCTGCGAGATTGTTTATACGTCATTTACAGCATTTTTATTTTGGGCTTTGCTTCGCGAAAAGATTAAGGACAATATCTTTAAGGCTGCAGCCGCCATTATAATGATAGTGATTTACTGGATAGGATATCCTGCCTACTCGACTATATTCGGTTACTCATATTTTGTAATGGGTATAAATATCATCACGCTTTTAATTTTTACCGTAAATGCGTATCTTTCGGATAGATACGATAAAAAAATAATGATAGTATTTATGAATCTTCTGCTTCATGGAATATTTGTATGTTATACGCTTTTTGTTCCTACAACATTTTTCGGTGTCTTTATCGCACTCGCAATTTACATGATTATGCGGGATAAAAAGAAATTTATTAATTTAAAAAATATACTTGAAATGCTTTATGTATTCTTGATTCCGACGATAATGGGTCTTATACAGTCCTTCTCAAACGTGCAGTATCTGGCAGGAAGCGGTGATGGAATATCTCACGACGGAGGCTGTTATTCGGATTTTTATTCCAATTTCGTACCACTTATCCCATTTGCTATTATCGGCATTTACGTTATATATAGAGAAAAGAAAAAAGATAGCATTATCCCTATATCCATAGTCCAGATTTTATTTATGCTTTTTTTATTCTATCGTGCCATGCAGGGAACTGTATCGGCATACTACTATATGAAAAACAACAGTCTGGTCTGGACCATACTCTGGCTACTTACTGCTTATGCAATTTTGTATATGATTGAAAAATGTAGGGGTGCAGTTATATTTCCTGTTATGTTCCTTGGATTTATATTTATGGGATATATCGGCGATAATTATATACAGTCAAAAAATGACCGTTTTATAAATGTAAGCTCGAGAAATACTTTTAACATTATTTACTTTAATGAAGAATTTATGAAAGCATATCCTCTGCTTGATTCGGATACAATAGCTTTATATGAATTTGTATATGATAATTGTCAGGATAAAAAAGTTATATCGGTCAACACCGAACCGGCAAACGGCTGGTTTAATGTCATGAATTCCAACGGAATCGCCTTTTGTTACGGCGGATATACAGCCTTTGAAGACATGGTTGACAGCGAAGTCGGATATGTATGTATATCATATACCGAACCTTACAATGAAAGCAAAGAATATTTTGATAAATTTACTGATGTGGTCTACGAAAACCAACGCGGAAAAGTAGTTCGTATCAATCCCGCATCGGTAGCCAATGATTAAATTAATTAAAGAATTGAGGTGCACATATGCGATTATTAATTGTAATTCCTGCATATAACGAGGCAGAGAATATCAAAAGGGTTGTTGATAATCTTATCGAAAATTTTTCTCAATATGATTATATCGTTGTAAATGACGGCTCTAAAGATGATACAGCTGCAATATGCAGAGAAAACAAATTCAACCTTCTTGATTTAGCCAATAATCTCGGGCTTACGGGTGCTGTTCAGGCAGGTATGAGATATGCCTACCAAAATAATTACGATGCTGTTTTGCAATTTGACGGAGACGGTCAGCACCGTCCGGAATTTATAAAGGATCTCCTTGAGGACATGGAAAAGAAAAATGTCGACATCGTTATCGGATCGAGATTTGTAAGTGCAAAGAAGCCAAGAACATTGAGAATGTTCGGTAACAATCTTATTGCCGGTCTTATAAAGCTTACGACAGGAAAATATATAAACGACCCAACCTCCGGTATGCGCCTTTACGGCAGAAAAGTTATCGAAGAATTTTCCAGAAACATCAACTATGCACCGGAACCTGACACAATATCTTATCTTATAAAAAGCGGCATGAAAGTTGACGAAGTACAGGTAACAATGGATGAACGTATAGCAGGTGAAAGCTATCTCAATTTTGCAAAATCCGCAAAATATATGATATTGCAATGCTTTTCCATAGTTTTTATACAGGCATTCAGACGGAGGGTTAAATAATGTCAGATATTTTAAGAATCTTACTTATAGTTGTTTCAGTTTCAGCAGGTCTATATGCTGTAAGGGAGATTAGAAAATCCCAGATGAAAATAGAAAATGCAATCTTTTGGTTTGTACTTGCCATAGTTTTAACAGTTCTCAGTATATTTCCACAGATTGTTACATTTGTTTCAGAGAAAATCGGTGTTGAATCTCCGGTTAATCTCATTTATCTGATAATGATATTCCTACTCTTTTGGAAGGCATTTTCATTATCTGTCAAAGTTGCGCAGCTTGAACATAAGGTAAATATTCTCACTGCGGAAAATGCAATCAATCACAAAAAAATCCAGGATATAAAGGAACAGAAGAATCAATGATAAACCATACATTTGCCATATGTGCATATAAAGAAAGCAAATATCTCGAAAACTGCATAAAATCAGTTCTTAACCAGAAGCTTAAAAGCAATGTCATAATCGCTACATCGACTGACAATGCTTACATAAGGACTCTGGCTGAAAAATATAATCTTCCCGTCTTTGTTTCAGATAAAGCCTCTGACATATCAAGGGACTGGAATTTTGCCCTTTCCGTATCTGATACAAGATATGTCACCATCGCACATCAGGATGATATCTATGACAGCAATTACAGCAAAAAGGTTATGGACGCCATGGAAAAAGATGAGCATGCACTCATCTGTTGTACCGGTTACTACGAGATACGCGACGGAAAAAGAGTAAAACGAGGTATCAATCTCTATATCAAACGTATTATGCTTCTTCCGCTTTTTATAAAATCCATGACAAATAAACGTTTTATAAAGCGTATGCCTATTGCATTCGGTAACGGTATATGCTGTCCTTCTGTAACCTACAATAAAGACAATATATCTCTCCCGCTTTTTACCGAGGGCATGAAAAGTAATATAGACTGGGAGGCATGGGAAAAGCTGTCCCGTACCACAGGAAGCTTTGTCTACTGTCCCGAACTTCTTATGGGACACAGAATTCACAATGAATCAACCACAACACAGATTATAGAAGATAACAGTCGTGGCGAAGAAGACTATTATATGTTCAGAAAATTCTGGAAAGAAAAAACGGCAAGACGTCTTACAAAGTTTTACGGTAATTCAGAAAATTCCAATAAACTGTAATGTGGCAGAAGACAGATAACAGACGGCGAACCAACTATATCTTTATCCATTGCACTTATGATATCCCGGTAATGTAAATGAGGGCAGATAACAGACAGTGAACCTGCCCCTTTAATTTGCCTATCCATATTAATACACGTAAACATAAAATGAAAAAGGAGAATCTCATGTTAAACACACTATCAAAATCCATCCTTCATATATTGGATGAATTAGACAGCGTTCTTTATTATCCGATTCTGATGGTAATTCTTATCGTAGCAGCATTTTACTTTACCGGTCTTACAAGATTTATCCAGGTAAGGCATTTCAAAGAATCCATAAAACTTGTTATGGAAAGGCCTGCTGATTCAAGCTCACTTTCATCATTTCAGGCGCTCATGGTTTCAACCGCTTCGCGAGTTGGAACCGGCAATATAGTCGGTGTGTCAACCGCTCTATGTCTCGGAGGCCCGGGTGCTATGTTCTGGATGTGCCTTATGGCATTTTTAGGCGCATCATCCGCATTTATCGAAAGCACACTCGCTCAGATTTACAAGCAAAAAAATGTAGATACCGGCGAATGTTTCGGCGGCCCGGCATATTACATAGAAAAAGCTCTTCATTCAAAAAAAATAGCCAAGGTTTTTGTATTTTTTATGATAGCAACCTATGGCTTTGGATTTAATCTTCTTTGCTCATTTAATTTACAGACAACATTTTCAGGCTACTCGTTTTATGACGAAGACATCACTCCGCTAATTATAGGTGGAATATTTGCTGTGCTTGTAGCCATATGTCTTATAGGTGGCGGCAAGCGTGTTGTTAAGGTAACTGAGGTTCTTGTTCCTGTAATGGGTGTAGTTTATGTAATCGCAGCTTTAATCGTCATGTTTGCGCATATCAAAAATGTACCGCATGTAATCTCCATGGTATTTGAAGACGCCTTCAACTTCAAGGCAATATTTGGAGGCATGGCAGGTTCATGTCTGGTTTACGGATTAAAACGAGGTCTTTACTCCAACGAAGCAGGTGTCGGTTCAGCACCAAATGCTTCAGCTTCTGCGGATGTAACACATCCTGCCAAACAGGGTCTCGTACAGATGTTATCCGTATATATCGACACCCTTTTATTATGTGCTGCAACTGCAATTATGTGTCTTAGCTCAGGTATCGAACCATCTAAAAAGATAAGCGGTGCACCTTACGTTCAGCAAGCACTTTCAACAGTATTTAAAGGCTTTGGTCCTGTATTTATAACAATTGCCATGGCGCTCTTTGCCTTCACGACGCTTTTGGGAAATCTTTTCTATGTAGACAAAGGTCTTGCCTACCTCAACAACAAAAGACTTCCCGGCAAGAAATTTATGACCGTATTTCACCTTATCTGTGCCGCAATCGTGCTTATCGGTGCGATTGCTCCTATGAATATCTGCTGGGATTTAGCCGACATCACCATGGGTGGTATGACACTTATCAATATCCCTGTATGTTTACTGCTTGGAAAAACCGCCTTAGATACACTTCGCGATTATGAAAAGCAGAAAAAAGAGGGCAAAAATCCCGTATTTAAGGCTAAGGATATCGGGCTTAATCTGGAGGAGCTTGACTATTGGAAGTAAACGAATTGCGCAAGAAAGGCACTTGATCACAACAAACAAAAAAGTGTCCGGTAAAAAATAAGCAGGTATACAGGAGCATTTAACCCAATTTGCGTTAAATCAACAACGAAAATTCGCAATAGGTGCGTTAAAAAAATCGAACTGTTTGAGCGCAGCGAGTTTTCGATTTTTAGCATCTATAAAGAATTTGAGTGCATTGATTTAGCAAATTGATGGTTAGTTCCTGTGTACCTGCTTATTTTTTCGGACACATAGTTGAATATATATGACCAAGTGCCTGTCCCTGAGTCATATTTTACTCTGTTTTTGCTTCTTTTTTATCACTCATAACTTTAATAACTACAAGTACCAGTGTCATGAGCACAATCCCCACAGGAAGTGATATCCATGCACTCTTGGTAAGTCCGGCAACTATATATGTTACAAAAGAAACCGCTGCAACAGTAAATGCATATGGAAGCTGTGTTGAAACGTGGTTTATATGCTCACATTCCGCACCCGCCGATGACATAATCGTCGTATCGGATATAGGTGAACAGTGGTCTCCACATCCCGCCCCTGCCATACATGCCGATATGGCTATGATCATCATCGTATAGTCAGTATTTTGGAAACAGTTGACTACTATAGGTATGAGGATGCCAAATGTTCCCCAGGAGGTTCCTGTTGCAAATGAAAGTCCTATCGCAATAAGGAATATTATACATGGTAAAAATGCCTGCAAGCCCGCTGCCGAATCACTTACAAGCGCTGCTACATACTCCGCCGCACCGAGGTTATCAGTCATAGCTTTGAGCGACCACGCAAATGTAAGGATTAAGATAGCGGGTACCATCTGCTTAAATCCGTCCGGAAGACATTTCATACTATCTTCAAAGCTTATAACTCCACGTATAAGATAAAAGATAATTGTTATAACCAACGCAACCGATGAACCAAGTACAAGTCCTACCGATGCGTCACTGTCTGCAAATGCATCTATAAAGCTTGCTCCGTCAAAAAATCCACCGGTATAAATCATTCCGATTGTGCAACAGAAGATAAGAAGTATAATCGGTATAAGCATATCTATAACTTTACCGTTGTGATTGACCTTGAGCTCTGTATCCTCTTTTCCGACAAAGTTCTTCTTAGCCCAGTAGTCATCTTCAAGCGCCTGCTTTTCATACTTCTTCATAGGTCCGTAGGAAATTTTCATGGAAACCATAAGCACCATCATCAAAAGAGTTAAAAGTGCATAGAAGTTATATGGAATTGCCTTAAGGAATAAACTCATTCCATTCTCGCCTTCTACAAATCCCGAAACTGCTGCCGCCCATGAGGATATAGGTGCGATTATACATACAGGAGCCGCCGTAGCATCGATAAGATATGAAAGTTTCTCGCGACTTATCTTTTCCTTATCTGTAACCGGTCTCATAACCGAACCTACAGTAAGGCAGTTGAAATAATCATCGATAAATATCAAAACGCCAAGCAAAATGGTCGCAAGCTGAGCACCAACTCTTGTCTTTATATGTGTGCTTGCCCAACGTCCAAACGCAAGCGAACCGCCGGTTTTATTCATAAGCTGAACCATCATTCCAAGGATTACAAGAAAGACGAGTATTCCGACGTTCCATGAATCTGACAGAACAGTTATCACTCCATCCTGAAATACGTGATTTAAGGTATCAACCGGATTGAATCTCGCCCAGAAAAGCGCACCGGTAAGAATACCCAGGAATAATGAGCTATATACTTCTTTAGTTATAAGTGCAAGCACTATCGCGATAAGCGAAGGAAGCAGCGCCCAAAATGTCTGCTCAACTTCTACACCTTTTTGTTCTATAAAGAACCAGGCAGAAGCATAAAATAATACCAGAACTATACCTGATATAAGAATCTTCTTGTTTTTCATTGTAAATTCTCTCCTTATCCCCTGCGTAATATATCTGTTATTTTACCACTATTCTATGTATTTTTCTATATAATTTTATCATTTACCAAAAAGTAAAAAAGATACTGCCTTTGAGAAACTTTCTGTCAATGATTGATGTGTTAGTGGATAGAGAGTTTACCTGACCTTCTATCGAAGCTCTTTTAAGGTTCCGGCAATTAACTGTGGCAAGGCTCACGCCCATATCACATAATACTAAACAAGAAAATGTTCTTTTACGGCGCGCTTAAGTGTCCAGATGCGTGTAAATGCATCTCCGTTTTTTACCCGCATAAAGTGTTCTTCCTTAGTCGGAAAAACTCTGGATGTAAATACTGCATCACCGTCATTTACAAATATTTCTACCGAACTTTTATCTACAAAGATTCTAAGATGTGACAAAGGATTTTCGAGTGGTCTCATACGGCTTACACCCTCGGATTCATTAAACTGCTGCTTCATACCGCCTCTGTCTATGGTTATTTTTTTGCTGCTATCATCATAGCTTATGGACACTCCTCCGTTTCCGTCTTTATCTGTAAATAAGTCAAGCTCGCAGTCTCCCGGTCTTATATCAAGCTCAACCTCACAGGCTGACGGAAGCTCATAGCATCCCGAAGCATTTGGAGCAAGCACAAGCTTTTCTTCTCTCAGCTTCTTTAATTCAGGCAGCGGTCTTTGGATAAGCCTTCTGCCTCTTACCGTAAGCTCCCTCGGAAGAGTCAGACATCCTGCCCAATCCTCTTCATCGGTAGGATAAGAAACATCCGGAAGTCCCATCCATGCTATTAAAATCGCCTTATCCTCTTCTTCGATATTATTTGCACAGGCTGCAGCATAAGAATCAAAGCCAAAATCAAGCACGTGAAACTGCCCGTCCGATGTAAAGGTAAGATTGTCCCAATCCATATGTCCAAGCAGATAACCGTTATGATTCTTACTGCCTCCCCTTCCCGGAAGCTCAATATGCTGCGGACAGAATATAAGTACATCCTTTCCACCGATATGCTCAATCGAAGGACACTCCCACATGTCTCCCAACTGCTCAAAGCCTGCAACCCTAAGTTCTCCGGCAAAGGTCCATCCATGCTGTAAATCCTCTGACTTATATATAAGCACACAGCCTCTTTTATCCTGTGTCTGCGCACCTATTGTGATATAATAACAATCCTTGTCAGGCATGGCAATTATCTTTGGATCTCTCTGGTGTTCGGTGTAATCCGGATGTGCGCCAAATAGCGGCAACGGATATTTTTCTGTCCATCCATCATTTCCGAGTCTGGCAAGACAGGTATAAGCATGTCTTACATAATCTTCATCACGGTGATTTCCTGTATAATAAAGGTACATCTTATCGCCTATAGGCATGGCAGAACCGGAATAAGCCCCCTTGTTGTCATAGCCGTCTCCTTCATCGGGAAGAAGACAGACTCCGAGATTATTCCATGTAACCAAATCCTTTGAAACGATATGATACCAATACTTTAATCCATGAACTGCTCCCCATGGACACCACTGATAAAAAAGGTGCCATCTGTTATCATACCAGACAAAACCGTTAGGATCATTCATAAGTCCTGTAACCGCCTGTATGTGATATGTCTGACGATAATCCGATAAGATTATTTTTTCATAAAGCTCCTTTAATTCCTGGGGATCCTTTAAATATCTGTATTTTTCTTCTCTCGTCCACTCTCTCATAGCCCTTACCTCCGCAAAAGGCCCAACCCCGGTAAAAAACCGGAATCAGGCCTTAAATATACATATATTACTGCTTTGATTTTTTATACTCTGAAACGTTGGTTTCAAGAACTGTCTTTCTTATCGGAAGGATTCTGCCCGGTGAAACTGAAAGCTCATCATATCCCATGGCAAGAAATTCCTTTGTAAGAGATAAATCCGCACCAAGCTCACCACAGATTCCTGCCCATGCTCCATGTCTGTGAGCAGCATCAGCTATCATCTTAAGCATACGCATAATTGCCGGATGATGCGAATCATAGAACTCATCCAGAGACTGATTCTGTCTGTCTATAGCAAGAGTATACTGAGTCAAATCATTTGTTCCTACACTAAAGAAATCCACTTCTTCAGCAAGTTCATCGGCTATCATAACCGCTGCCGGTGTCTCAATCATTATACCAAGCTCAATATCCTTGTCATATGCCAGACCATCAGCATCAAGCTCCTTTTTAACCTCCTCTACGATAGACTTAATTTTCTTAACCTCGTCAACAGATATAATCATAGGGAACATGATTGAAATCTTACCAAATGCACTGGCACGAAGTATCGCGCGGAGCTGTGTCTTAAATACCTCAGGTCTGGTAAGACAGATTCTTATGGCACGGAGTCCCATAGCAGGATTTTCTTCCTTAGGAAGCTCAAAATAATCTGCCTGCTTATCTGCTCCGATATCAAGTGTACGAATTATAACCTTCTTTCCCGCAAGAGTCTGGGCAACCTGCTTATATATAGCAAACTGTTCATCCTCTGTAGGATAATTGTCTGAACCAAGGTAGATAAATTCTGATCTGAAAAGTCCGATTCCACCGGCATCATTTTTAAGTACAAGACCTAAATCCTTGGTGTTGCCGATATTGGCATATAAATTAATCTTCTGTCCGTCCAGGGTTACATTTTCCTTGCCCTTAAGTCTTTCCAGAAGATTCTTCTTTTCCTCTTCTTCAAGTAAAAGCTTTTTCTTAGCCGCAAGGATATCCTCATCCGGCTCCACATATATCTTTCCCTCGTATCCGTCAACTATGGCAAGCTTGCCGTTTACCTCGTCAGAAAGAGGTATCGGACATCCTATAATTGCCGGTATACTCATAGTCTTTGCAAGTATTGAGGTATGTGAATTTGCTGAACCGTGTACAGTTACAAAGGATAAAATCATATCCTTATCCATCTGAACCGTCTCTGAGGGTGCAAGGTCATCTGCCACAACGATTACCGGCTCATCCGAAACAATTCCGTCTGCGCCTTCACCTGAAAGTGCATTTAAGATTCTCTCTGTTATATCCTTTATGTCTGCTGCTCTTCCACGGAAATATTCCTCCTCCATCTCTGAAAACATCTTCGCAAAGTTATCACCGGTCACAGCTACCGCATACTCGGCATTTACCTCTTCGCTTTCTATAATATTTTCAACCGATTCGATGTAATCCTCATCATCAACCATAAGCTGATGTGCTTCAAATATCTCAGCGCTGGCCTCTCCGACCTCTTTTACAGCCTTTTCATATAATGCCTTAAGCTGCTCTATAGATTTGTCCCTTGCTTTTGCATATCTTTCAATTTCAGCAGCCGTATCCTCAACCTTTATACGCTTTACAGACTGCTCATTTTTTGCATATACACTGATTTTACCTATGGCAACGCCCTCAAATACAGCTTTACCTTCATATATAACCATACGCTTACCCCCTTATTAATCCTGTAAATCAGCATCCATAGCAAGCTTTATAGCTCCCATAATTCCCTGGTCATCATTTAAACCGGCAGGAATTATATAGTTATCTATGTCCTCCAGTTCCTTTGTTACGATATAGTCGTTTATGTTTTCAAGTACCTTTTTTCTGATAAGAGGAAATAGCTGCATCTGATGCATAATTCCTCCGCCTAAAATAATCTTTTTAGGACTTAAGATGAAAATGAGATTGGTAAGTGCCTGAGCTATATAATAGCTTTCAAGCTCCCATACCTCATCTTTGTCTGCAAGATCCCTTGCCTTTGCATTCCATCTTTCCTCAACCGCAAGTCCGCAGGAAAGTCCTTCAAAGCAGGAATCATGATACGGACATCTGCATTCATAAGTATCATTTGCCGGTTTTATAAGCTTCATATGTCCAAGCTCAGGATGAAGCATTCCGTGTACAAGCCCGCCATTTGTCCATATTCCTCCGCCAACTCCGGTACCTATTGTGATATATATTACATCTGAAACGCCCTTGGCAGCTCCCCATGTAACCTCACCTAAAAGTGAGCCGTTTACATCTGTATCAAAGCCTATCGGAACATTTAATGCATTTTTCATGGTTCCGACCATATCAAAATCTCTCCATGCAAGCTTAGGAGTTTTAAGAAAATGGCCATATGTTTCCGAGGATTTGTCAAGGTCAACAGGACCAAAGCAGGCTATACCCAAGGCTTTTATATTCTTATCCTTAAAATAATCTATTATCGCCGGCATAGTTTCATCAGGAGTTGTAGTAGGAACAGATATCTGCTCAATAATCCTTCCGGTTTCATCTCCTATAGCGCAAACCATCTTGGTTCCGCCGGCTTCCAAAGCTCCATATATCAAACCTGTTTCCTCCATTTATTAAAATCATATAAACTTAATGTCAAAATAAACACAAACTAAAGTAACATAATCCTAATTTAATACTATCGGGGTTTTCCAATATAAGAAAACCCCGATATTTTTACTCACTAAAAGTTAGCTTTCATAAAGCTTTCAATTGCAGCAGCTGCTGCCTCTTCGTCTTCACCTTCAACAGTGATTGTAACCTCATCACCCTTTACGATACCCATACCCATGAGCTTCATAAGTGATGTAGCCTTTGCACTCTTCTCACCCTTTATAAATGTGATTGTGCTGGTAAACTTCTTAGCCTCCTGAACCAAAAGTCCTGCCGGACGTGCATGGATTCCAACCTCATCAGTTATAACGTACTTAATTTCTTTCATAGTCTACCTCCATAATTAATATAATCTTTTCACCTCTAACCACCGCGAAATCGACGGTTAAATATATTTTAATATAATCTCTGTTTATATTCCATAATTTTTTGATGATTTTATGATAATTTTAAATCCTCATAATCATCACTGTTGGTAAGAAGAACCACAACCGTATCAGGCTTTCCTGCCGCCTTTATCTTAGCCTTGTCAAATTCCATAAGCTTCTGACCTTTGACAACCTTATCACCTTCAGCCACAAGAGTATTAAATCCGTCACCCTTCATCTCAACTGTATCAACTCCGACGTGGATAAGAAGCTCCATATCCTCTGCACCTGTTATACCTATAGCATGCTTACTCTCTGCTACAGAGCTTATCTCACCATCCATAGGAGCATATACAACTCCCTCGTCAGGCTCTATACCAACACCCTGTCCGAGAACACCTGATGCAAAAGTCTCATCCTTTATCTCAGTGTAAGGAATTATCTTACCCTTTGTCGGCTGTCCGATTTCACCTGCTGAACAACTGATAACTGTCTTTGCTACGATTTCTGCACCTGCTTTATCCTCCTCAATAGTCTTTGCGGAAGCTTTATCATCAGATACTTTAGCTGCTGCCTTTGAAGCGATATCTCCGGTTTCCTCACCGTTATCCTCTTTCCAGAACATCATAGTAAGTATAAACGCCACGCCGCCTGATATAAGAAGAAGAATTGTATATATACCGGCATTGTCGATTGTAAGATATCCCGGGATACCTGTTACGCCGTATGCGGTTGCGCCAATCTTGGTAATCGCACCAAATACCGCACCGCAGGCACCACCTATCATACCAAATACAAACGGCTTCATAAATCTGAAGTTTACACCAAATATTGCAGGCTCGGTTATACCCAATGCTGCTGACATAGATGATGGAATTGCAACTGTCTTAAGCTTTGCCTGTCTGCATTTGATACCAACAGCAAGGCAGGCACCGAACTGTGCGAAGTTAGCTGCTGAAGCAATCGGCATCCATGTGTTAAGACCGACAGATGAAAGCATACCTGCTTCAATAACATTGTACATATGGTGAAGACCCATAACAACAGTTGCCGGATAAAGTGCTCCCATAAGCATAGCTCCGGGTGGGAACTGAACGAGCCACTCGGCACACTTAAGAACATAATTCTCAAGTGTTGCAAATATAGGTCCGATTACAACAAATGTGAAAAGGGCTGTACAAAATACCGTAACTATAGGAACTACAAAAAGGTCAATCATTTCATTTACATGCTTATGAAGCCATTTTTCAATCTTACTCATAAACCAAATAGCTATCATAACCGGAATAACGTGACCCTGATAACCATGCCTCGATATAGAGCCGACTACATAATCACCTATCTTAAAGTTTCCAAACAGATTCCACGTAGGTATCTTACCTGTGGTTATACCAAAGAAGCTGTTGATGGCATCCTCACTACCTACATTCCAACCATTTAAAAGACCTGTGTGAACCATCATAAGACCTATAACTGCCGCAAGGAAGATATTTCCTCCGAAAACTCTTGCCGCACTGACTGCAACAATTACAGGCAGAAAAGCAAATGCGGTATTTGCAACCATATCAAGGAATGAATACCAATCCGTAGATGCAAATGAAGGAATTGCTTTACCAAGAGCCTCAACAACACCCATCATAAGACCGGATGCAACGATAGCAGGAAGTATAGGAACAAATACATCTCCGACAGACTTAAGTGCCCTCTTCCATGCAGGCTGTTTTGCTGCAGCCGCTGCTTTTACGTCGTCCTTTGTAGCTGCTGTCATACCTGTTACATCAAGGAACTCATCATAAACCTTATTTACCGTTCCGGTTCCGATGATGAGCTGGAGCTGTCCGCTGTTTTCGAACATTCCTTTTACTCCTTCAACATTTTCGAGTGCCTTCTTATCAATCTTAGAATTATCCTTGATAACAAGACGTAATCTCGTAGCACAATGTGCAGCCTGAGCAACATTTTCTCTGCCGCCGATGTGAGAAACTATCTCCTGCGCACACTTTCTGTAATCAAGTGCCATGTTTTTTCCTCCCTTCTAGAATATAATAATTTTGAAAACGATTACAATGTATTTTCATATTAGCACATATGTCATACTCTGTCAACCGTTTTAAAGATTCTTTTTTATTAAAGACCAAGTTGTGAAAATGCTTTTGCAAGACCGTCATTTTCCACCGAAGGACACACTATATCAGCTATTTCCTTTAATGCATCTGCGCCATTTTCCATACATACTGAGGTTCCCACCGTCTGCATCATTTCAAGATCATTCATACTGTCACCAAAGCCATAGGTATCCTCGTCGGTAAGACCGTAGTAATCCCTTACAAGCTTTACTCCGCGTCCCTTATCAAACTTTTTATTTACAAGCTCACCATTTATACAACTGTGTGCCTTTACCTCCTGAATAACAAAAGAAAAGTCATCACTCAAAAGTTTTTTTGCCTCGTCAAGCTGTTCTTCCTTCGTACACATCATTATTATTTTATAGATAGGACTTCCGATGTATTCCTTCATGGTTTTAATTCCAAGATTTTCCGATAATGCTTTTCTCCATCTCTCTATCTCACTGTTACCTTCAGGCTGGTCCTTTAAGAATTCATCCATGTTGTCATCTCCCCATGAGCCATCCTTTGCTTCTATGGTACAAAAAACACCATTTTTATGAAGTACCTCAAGAGCTGTGTCTCTTTGTTCATCCGTCATAGGGCAGTCAAAAAGCACCTCATCACCTACAGTTACATACCCACCGCTGCTTCCTACTACTCCGTCAAATCCGTATTTTAAAAGCGGCTTCAGCATATCAAGGTTACGTCCGGTACATAAAAATACCTTATTACCTTTTGCCTGAGCCATTTTTATCGCATACACCGCGCTGTCAGGAGGGGTATTTTCTCCTGCCTTTGTCAATGTTCCATCAATGTCCAAAAATATAAGCTTCACCTTTAAATCGACCCCCTTTCGATTATCTCATATCCAAGCATGACTCTGCTTATTACATGCTTTTTCTCCGGTGAATCAATCATTTCCTTAAGCATACTAAAAGCGGTTTTTCCACATTCCTCATAAAAAAGCATAACCGTTGTAAGCTCAGGCTCGGATATGGTATCAGCCCAGCTGTTGCCTACTCCTGCCAAAGAAATATCCCTTGGTATCTTTTTACCGGCTTCCTTAATCGCCTGCATGGCACCATGCGCAATAAGGTCGGTTGCACATATAACTCCGTCAACCAAAACACCCTCGTCAAGTAAACTTTTCATGGCTTCGTATCCGCCCTCCATAGAAAAATCCGAAATTTTGGTAATTAACGATGCTTTGTCTATACCGGCTTCTTCAAGTGCTCTTTCAACACCCTGTTTTCTTGCTTTTCCTGCGGACAAATCATCCTCGGTTACTCCTATATATGCAAGCTTCTTTCTTTTTCTAAGCATCAGTCTTGTCATATCCGACAAGGCATTTTTGTCATCAAAATAAACACAGGGTACATTTTCAAAATTCTGTCCCGTAACAACAATAGGTACTTTACACTTCTTAATCGCAGCAGAAAGGTATGGTGTCATAACTGTACCCATAAGCAAAATACCCTCCATCTTATTACTTTGCATGGATTCGATATATTCCACTTCTTTTTCCTGCTTCCCGTAAGTACATCCAAGTATAAGATTATAATCCGTGTTATCCATGGCTTTTGCGATTCCCTTCATAATCTGGGAAAATGATTCGGAGTTGATTTTAGGTATAATAACTCCTATCTGTCCGCTTTTTCCTGTCCTCATGCTCTGTGCAGTCTGGTTTGGAACATAGTGATTTTTCTCAACCACCTTACTTATCTTTTCCTTTTTGTCTTCACTAAGAGAACCCCCATTAAAATATCTGCTTACTGCAGCAGAAGAAACACCGGCTTCCCTAGCTACATCTTTAATAGTCATTTAGTGTTTTCCTCCTATTGTTAGAACATTTATATGTTGAAAATAAAAACAATTAAAAGGTTGTCAGCATCCATTTAAACCCATTTCCTGGCAGTGTTACCGCTCTTGCTTTTATTTTTTCACCTGAAAGTAAATCTGTATAATCCTCTTTTTCATCTATCCATGCTGTTTCCGGACTGTCATTAAAGTTAAATAACGCTATAAGCTTTTCACCCCTGTAGTACCTTCCGATTCCCAGCACATGATCATTCCACGTTTCAACTATCCATGTATCTGCATTACTTTCAAATACTCTGTGCCTGGTTCGAAGTCCGATTAACTCATGGAGCTTAGTAAATATCCTGTTTTCTCTTGTTCCCTTTTTCTTCCTTTTTGCAACGCTCTTCCAGTCAAGGTTTCCTCTATGAAGATATCTGCTGTCATCCGCCTTTTTTTCGTCCTCATGATAGGTGTAATCATTGAGCTGTCCTACCTCATCACCACTGTATAAAACAGGTATGCCACTTTGGGTAAGTAAAAATGCATGAAGCATAATATCAAGATTTATAGCTTTTTCAAGCTTTTCCTGATTTAACTCATATTCTGATGCTTCTATTCCACAAAGGGAAGCTGTAGTCCCGCAAAGTCTGGCATCCTTGAGTTTAGGGTCATCATTATATAGCTCTCCACGTCCGTCACAACCATAGATTTTTCCCGACAGGCAATCATTTAAGTATTTCTTATGAGCCGCCTCCTCTATACCAAACTGCTTTAAGAATTCATAATCAAGTCCCCAGCCTATATCATCATGGCATCTTAAATAATTTAAAAATACGTACTCCTTAGGAAGCGCAAAGACGGTTCCGAGCTGATGCTTCATAAGTCTTACATCCTTTGTCGCAACAGTATGCCATGTACTTGCCATAGTCGTTACATTATATAACATATGACATTCCGGCTTATCCACAGAACCAAAATACGGTACAACCTTGGACGGCTCCATAACAACCTCTCCGAGAAGAAGAGTTCCCGGACATACCACCTCGGCTGCAATCCTCATAATTCTTACCAGTGAATGAACCTGAGGAAGATTACGGCAGCTGGTTCCAAGCTCCTTCCATACATAAGGAACCGCATCAAGTCTTATAATGTCTACGCCCTGATTACACAGGTATAGCATGTTTGCTGTCATATCATTGAAAACAGTCGGATTGTGATAATTAAGATCCCATTGATACGGGTAGAAGGTAGTCATAACCACCTTCCCGGCCTCCTCACACCAGGAAAAATTGCCGGGTGCGGTCTGCGGAAATACCTGTGGGACGGTCTTTTCATACTCATTTGGCACATCCCAGTTATCATAGAAGAAATATCTGTCCTGATACTCCTTTTCACCCTTTCTTGCACGTACTGCCCACTCATGGTCTTCACTTGTATGATTCATAACAAAATCAAGACAAACGCTCATTCCATGACTATGACACTCTCCCGTAAGCTTGGATAAATCCTCCATCGTTCCAAGCTCCGGCTGAACTTTTCTAAAATTAGAAACGGCATATCCACCGTCACTTCTTCCCTCCGGACTTTCCAAAAGCGGCATAAGATGCACATAATTAACTCCACACTCCAAAAGATAATCAAGATGCTTTTTTACACCTTTTAAATCCTTTGCAAAGCAGTTGGTATACATGAGCATACCCAGCATTTCATTTCCGGCAAACCAATCCTTTACAACATTTCTTGCCTCGTCCCAATCCTTGAGCACATCGCTTCTGTTCAGGTAGTATCCGTAAAGCATATTTACAAAATATTCAAACGCCTGCATGTCATTGTTATAAAGCTCACAGTAAAGCCATTTAAGCTCATCATAATACTTTGAAAGTCGCTCATTAAATGTTTTATCCCATTTTTTATTTATCATAATTCACCCTCATTTTTATATATGTATCGTTGATGTAATCGTTTTCAAACATAATTATAATTCATATGAAGATATTAATCAAGAAAAAATATATCATATATTTCGTGATACGAGGACAGGCACCTTATTTCATCCAAGAAAAAATAAGAATAAGGATATCCTTGCATTTATGCAAAAGGCATATCCTTATTCTTATTTTAGAATTGGTTTGCTTTAGAAGAATACAATTTATGAGCTTAGTACTTTTAGCTGTTTCAAAGAGTGCAAACGTGCTATGCTAAGCACCTTGCTTATAGCCTGCCTCTTACATACCATGCTCCATAATCGACCCTTACACTGACAAACCTGAGCTTAGCTAATCATTGCGCCGGCAGGCATATCCTTTTCGGCTGTGAGGAGGGCAAGATCGCCGTCAAAATCCTCAGCGCATAAGAGCATGCCTTCTGATAAAACGCCTGCAAGTTTGGTAGGTTTTAGGTTGGTAATTACAACTACCTTCTTTCCAACCATCTGCTCCGGTGAGTAGTAATTCTTGATACCCGATACAATCTGAAGAACCTTACCGTTTACCTGCACCTGTGAACAAAGGAGTTTCTTTGAATCCTTCACTTCTTCGCAGGATAAGATTTCACCCATCTGCAGAGACATCCTGTTAAACTCATCGATGGTTATTTCTTCCTTCTGCTTAGTTTCTATAGTAGGAATTTTTAATTCTACCTTTTCTTTCTTCTTAGGCTTTTCCTCCTCAGGTTCTTCTTCCTTGGACGGGAAACGTCTTTCTATTTCATCAAGCATCTTTTCGGTATCTATTCTTGCAAATAAAATTTCCGGTTCGGCTGTAACCTTGCTGCCTGATGGATAAAGTCCAAAGCTTGAAAGCTCTGTAACTCTTCTTTTCTCTGCATTTAACTGTTTTAAAATCTTTTCTGCGGTCTCAGGCATAAACGGTTCAAGGAGCGTAGCTCCAACGATAATGCTCTCAACAAGATTATATAAAACAGTATTGAGTCTGTCCTTATGCTCATCATCCTTGGCAAGTACCCAAGGCTCAGTTTCATCGATATATTTATTGCATCTTCTGAAAAGGTTAAATATCTCAGTAATTGCATCTGCTACCCTTAACTTATCCATGCAGGTATTGACCTTTAATCTTGTCTCCATAACAACATTTTTAAGATCTTCGTCTACAGACTGATTATCTCCTGAATTGGTAACTACACCATCAAAATACTTGTTGGACATAGATATAGTTCTGTTTACAAGATTACCAAGTGTATTGGCAAGATCGGAATTGATTCTTTCTATAATGAGTTCCCATGAAATAAGCCCATCATTTTCGTAAGGCATCTCATGAAGCAGGAAATATCTAACTGCATCAACGCCAAATAAATCTACCATATCGTCTGCATAGATAACATTTCCTCTTGATTTACTCATCTTATTGCCCTTGTTGTTGCCCTGCAAAAGCCAAGGATGTCCAAATATCTGCTTTGGCAATGGAAGTCCAAGTGCCATAAGCATACAAGGCCAATAGATAGTATGGAATCTCAATATATCCTTACCGATAAGATGAAGATCTGCAGGCCAGTATTTCTTAAATAATTCATCACAAGGCTCGTCCACCTTATAGCCAAGTCCGGTAATATAGTTTGATAATGCATCTATCCATACATATATAACGTGCTTAGGATCAAAATCAACCGGAATTCCCCACTTAAATGAAGTTCTTGATACACATAAATCCTGTACGCCCGGCAGAAGGAAATTATTCATCATTTCATTTTTTCTTGATTCCGGCTGTATAAAATCAGGATTTGAATTTATATATTCGATAAGCTTAGGAGTATATTTGCTAAGCTTGAAGAAATACGCCTCTTCCTTTGCAGGAGAAACCTCACGACCGCAGTCAGGACATTTGCCGTCAACCAGCTGTGACTGAGTGAAGAAAGATTCACAAGGAGTACAATACATTCCCTCGTATTCTCCCTTATATATGTCTCCCTGGTCATAAAGCTTTTTGAATATCTTCTGAACCTGTTTTTCGTGGTAATCATCTGTAGTTCTGATAAACTTGTCATATGAAGTATTCATCAAATCCCAGATTCCCTTTATCTGAGAGGATACGTCGTCTACAAATTCCTTAGGCGTAGAAAGGTTTTCAAATGCCTTTATCTCAATCTTCTGTCCATGCTCATCAGTTCCTGTCTGGAA
>ODAI010017108.1_pt1 | contig 26550 bp, 36 predicted proteins | sample 1539321 | NCBI WGS metagenome assembly ODAI01 (sample SAMN02144231, study PRJEB22623) | gut metagenome | biome: sheep rumen | host: Ovis aries | place: New Zealand
ACACGATTTGATAGTACATAATCTTCCGAGCAATCTGGATACGCTCTATAACAGCTCTGTTTTTGATGATATTGTGATATATAACAGAAGCAAAGAGTGCCTGTATGATATGGCAAAAGCAGATACATCACCAAAAGAAACGATGAGCAATGCTTTGTTCGGCAAATGGTCTCAGTCGGAATTTGAACAATATCTTGTTATAGGTGCGCATATACAGTATCTTATGTATACACGGGATGCACCCGAATTATCTGATTTTCAGTCTCAATACTTTAATCTTAAATTACTGAAAGAATTAGCAGACAAAAATTCTGTTGATTTTTCTCAATATCTGGATTTTTCCGAATATTTAATCAAAACGCATTACATGAATATTGAACGATAAAAGGAGCAAGTTATGTTTGGTCTTAGCATGAATGAAAAAATCGCCAACAAACTCAAGAAGACAAATTATATTTCCGAGCGCAATGTAAGTTCGGAGACTTTTGACAGGCTGATGAGTCTCAGAGAGACCATTGCAAAAAGTTCGGGCAAATATCTTAACCGAAAAAACATTTCGGGAATATGGTATCTTACGGACAAGCACTTTGACGAGAATCGGTTTCCTCAGCTCATAATCAGGTCTTCTGTAAAGGCAGGGACTAACGAAAGGATAATGCTTGACCATGAAGTAAGTGTTATGGCTGAAAACGAAAACGCCTATGATTTTGATGCGGATATACTGAACGAAAACTTGTTCATTGAAGGATTGACGAACTCTCTTCGCAGTGATATACTGAATGGGAAGATTTTTGCTGTATATGACTCCAATCGGGAGTGTATATAATATAATGAGAATAAGGAGCAGAATATGACGGATTTAAAGAATATACTTGATAACGCACCGTACATAAGCAAGAATAACGTTATAAGTTATCCGAAGCATTACAATGAACTGTGCAAACTGGCAGAAGTTTGCAAGAACAACATATATATAACAGGTCTGTGGTATATTGAAGGCAAAGTATCAGAGGATAACGAAATGCCTTGGCTGATAATCCGTTCAACTGTTCCCGATGCTGCAAAAGAGCGAGGTCGTGTTGAAAAAGAATTATACGACTGCTGTGATTGTGAAATAATGTTCGATTATGATGATATTATATCGGAATATCCTCGTGGAAGCAGATTTCTCGGCAATTATCAGGAATATATGGATAGGATAGCAGGTTCAATACTAACTGTATATAAAGGATGATAGATATGTTTTCCGAATCTTCTTTTTCCGAAAAAAGCCAACAGGAAGAGTTTATAAAGAAACTAACATCCATTCAGACAGATATAAAACTTTCAAAGTCTCTTATATACAAGGGCAATAAGCCGAATCTGGGCGCTTATCAATCTGAGTATAATCAGGCGGCATATCATGCTGTACAGGCTATTGAAAAAAGTCTGAAACTGATAATTTCTTCAAATGGCAAGACGTATGACAAAAACCACCGCATTGCAGTTCTTCTGTGTGCTGTGGATGATAGTTGTCAACAGGATTTTATAGACAAGCATCCGTTCTTGTGGAAGAACAGAAAACAGCTTTCTTTGCTGAATGAAGCAAGATATGACGATGCCGAAGTGACCAAAGCGTTGAATTTTGTTCTTTTAAAAGAAGCTCAGGGACTTGCTGATGAGATAGAAACAGAGTTCAGGTCGGTTACAAACCTTTCCAAAGCACAAGTCGCAAAAATTATGTCTTCTATTGTTCCTGCTGAAAAAAATACCGTAAAATTCGACTTGCTTTCTTCAAAGTATTATACAAAGCCTTCTCACAGAAACAAACAGAAAAATTACTGTAAGGAGTGATTTTTATGGCTGTAAGATATGAAAATGATAATACTGTTGCCTATGAAATGGGTAAGGCGTGTAGAAACATATTGATAGACGAAATAAAGAAATACGATTCGACTTTTTCTCCGCCTAAATGGGCTGTCAACAATATGTCTTATCTGGTAGGTGAAGTGTTAAAGCATGACCCGCAGTTTACAGAGAAACACCCAATGTTTCTTGAGGCTGTCGGTATGTCTGCCCTGAACTATTGTTCAGTTGAAAATTTTGAAAATTCGGGTAATCTTTACAAAGTATCACATTACGCAAAGGATATTTTAAAGCAAGGATTTGAACCGTTGGTCGATGCATATACAAGGGCTATAGATAAAGCAACGGATATTCTCAGCGAGAAGGCTGATAATGTCAAAGAATCGTTTGAGGCGATGCAGAACGAAGTCAAATGGGCATCTGATTATGTATTCAGCAAAGATTTTACGGACGATTTAAAAAAGGATGTCAATGAAGCAAAGTCTGAGTTTAAAAATAATCTCGTTAATAAGTGGCAGGACCTTATGGAAGATGTGGGATATACAATAAAGGACATCCGAAAAGGAATGAATGATTTTGGAAAAGACCTCAAGCCTTATTTCCAAAAATTTGCAGTGGCAGATACCATAAAAGATAAAATACGAATCATAAAAGAAACATCTGCTGTTGATAATGAGGCATCCTTGGAAATGGCACGGCATCTCAGAGACCGTGTTGCCAAAGATAAAGGCTATATCAGCAAAGCTGATGAAACTCCGATTAAAGAAGATACATCAACGTTTGTTGGAATTCTGAAAAAAGGTATATCAGAAATAAAAAGTTCCATTGACAACTACAGGGATGCGGCAGACAGATTGTCGTTTGAAGCTGATAAGATAACAGTATTTTTGGCAAGAGACATTGGTTCAGCAATCAAAGAGACTGCAAAAGATGTGTATGACCTTGCAAAACAAAAGGCACAGAATCTTACACATAAGCAGTCTTATGAGCATATAAGATAATTAAAAAGAAAAGAGCTGTTGTACATTATAAACGTGATTGTATAACGGCTCTTTTTGTATATAACAAAACAGGACTTTTCAATTGTGATTATTAACATTAGTTATATATATATTTCAATTGTATAAATGCAACTAATAAATTAACGCACTTTCTACAGATTTGTCAATTGACAACTTGTACTCTAATATGGTATAATCATTATAGTGATTAAACCGATATATCTCAAAGGTGTGGTAAAATGATTAGTATGAGATTTGAGGTCATAAGAAAAAACGACTTACGCAAGCTCCTGAGCTGTGATACACGAAGGGAAGCAAAAGAATTCTATAACAAATACAGGCATAATTTCAAGCTCGTTGTTTTGCGTATTACTTATGACTGCAACACGGGTATGATATTCAAAAAGGTCGCTATTCCAAGTGTGGCAATATAATTTATTATTTAACATTACGATGTAAGGAGAATGACTATGAACATTAAGTCAGCTACCGTTCCGTTCGAGGCACTTGCTCAGAAAATCACAGCCATAACCGACACGGAGAACTCATATCTGGTCGATGGTTACGACTATTACGGCTACAACAGCCGCATTGCCGATTATGACAGCTACAGTGACTACGGACTGACAACACTTGGACGCACAGTTGGATTTCCTGCTCCGTTCATAAAGACGTTGTATGCAGATAATCCTTCTCTTGCCGATAGTGTTATCAGAAACAGAGTGGAAAAGTATTTCAGTGATGATAACCGTCCTTTTTATGCAAGGGAATTCAATAACAAAATACAAGGAATCGTATCTGACAGATACGCCTTCTTTGATGATGATGAAGTTTGTGGCATCATTGAACAATCTCCTATTGCAAGACTGCAATTTCAGCAGTCCGATATTTCTCCCGAAAGACTTCATCTGAGGGCGATAGACCTTGACCATACGTTCAGGGTGGAAGGGGACAACAGCAATCTGTTTATGCTGTACTTCATTGATAATTCAATGGTAGGGCAGAGCGCTTTCAAGATAAGAGTCGGTATATACCGACAGATATGTTCAAACGGCATGATAATCCCCAAGCAGGAGTTTGTGCTTTGTAAGGCTGTTCACAGAGGTAAAAAGGATATATCTGCCGAATTCAACGAAGCAGTTGCTTTTCTCGCTGAAAAGAGAGAGCAGATACAGGCTCTTGTCAAGAACACAGCAGCTTCACAGGCTACAATAGAACAGCTTCAGAACGAATTCCGTGATGCTTATATACAGAAGTCCCTTAATGTAAGTAAGAAGGAAGCAGATGAAGTCCTGAGACTTTACAACAGATACAGCATTGAATACGGTTCTCGTTCTAAGTGGGCGATGATAAACGCTGTTACCGAGTTTGCAAGAGATATTCCGAATATTGACCGCAGAACGCTTATTGAAAGCAAGGCACTTGCCGTGGCTTAACAATAAAAGCAGGCGGGGGAAAGAAATAAACACCTTTTCTCCGCCTGATATTTAAAAGGAGAGATAATATGCCGTATAAATACAGATTACAGGTAAAAACAGCTATAGCGATGCCTAACATTCTGGGAAATCATTCCATGCCAGTACATACATATAGGTGGACAGATATAGCTGTAAGCAATGACAAGACGGCTATAGAAGAACATAAAGCAAAGCTCGAACAGGCTGATTCTCGCAGAGAATATCGAATAGAAACATTTGGAGGAGAATAAGTATGATAGCAAAAGACTGGCAGCACATAAAAGAAACGGATGAAAGCGGCGATGATATTTATTGCAGGCGTTCATATGTTACAGAACCGCAAACAGTGACAAGAGGAAATTATAGGACCGTCCTCAGCAAGTCTCCGTCTTTTAATCTGGGCAGAGCAATAGATGAAGTTCTTTCTGTCGGAACAGCAGGCGGAAGAATAGATGATGATGCTGTGTTATACAGGGAAAAGAATATTGAAACGGGTGAATTCCAGTATATTACGTTTGGGGAGATAAAAACAGCCATTTTGAGGTTGAAACAAGAAAAAGGGATGCAAACTCGTTAAAAGCAATTCACAGAGACAGAGAAAGCACAGGTGTAAAATGAAAAAAGAGCCGTTAAATATATTTTTCGGAGCTTTGAAAGACCGATGTTCCAAAGCCATTCTGGGATATAAAAACAAAAAGAATAATCGCTATGAACTGCATATTTATGAAGTGAATGGAAATTATCATACGGGTGACAAGGAACTTGATATGTCTGACATTACAGGCGAATATGCAGTATTGACTTTTTGTAAGAGAGAATCGTTAAAGGCAATGATTAAAGTGTTGCAGGAACTGGATAGTCTTTGGGAAAAAGAGGAAAACACTGCAAAAATCAATATTGATGCTGAAGAACTCAGACGAAAAATACTGAAAGAAATAGCTGTCTGAAACAGGAGTGATGTTATGGTCTTACATAAATCCAACGTTTTGATGCGACATTGGGATAGGGATTCAGGAATTATGTTTGGCAGAGATGAAATACGTCAATGCAAAAATGCGGATGATTTTGTAGGCTCTGTCGTGAAATTTATGATGGAAAATGCTATAAATAATGCAGATTTTGAAAGACTGCATGAAATATTCGATACTACTCTTATCGTTGCATTAAAATTGTGGGCTGCTTCCTTTAAAGACGGATGCTTTATAATGGGTTTTTCGGATTTTAAATGTTGTTACACTTGGGAAATAGGCTTTTTGACAACAGACAGTTTTGGCAGAAACCATGTTCAGCCTGTTCTTGCCAATGGCATGTTGGCTGTTCCGCAAGTACATATAAACATAGAAGAGTAAAATTGTTAGGAACTATGTTCAACAGCTTAAAACCATCAATTATTGTACATATATCGGGCGAATAATTGGTTAAATAGTCAATTGACAATCTGTACTCTAATATGGTATAATATTATTGTTGGATGCGATAAATGAGCGATATAAAGGAGCAGATATTATGGCTATAAATATGCAGTACGAGAGTTTTAATGTCAACAGCAATAATATAGAATTTATGTTTCCGAACATTCAGTTTGTCTTTGATAATGTAAAGAACATCGTTATTATGGCTTCCACCGCAGCTAATGTGTCTGAAATGGATGGTATCAGGTTCTATACCGTATCCGAAGACGGCACTGGATGGGAGACAATGAATGATAAGTCTCTTGACAATATGTGCAGCAATCTTGTTTTTATGAAAGAAGTAGCACGGCAGGTTGAATCTCGTCTTGATATGCTCAGAAATAAAGTGATTAACGGGGTTCTCAAAGAATATAACTTCAAAGATATGATAGTGCGTCACAGAGAATCAGGCAAGGAAGGCATAATAAAGGATTGCTATATGTACTCTGATGAAACGATACCTTCGCTTTGCTTTTTTCCTCTTAAAAAGGATGGAACTCCGTCTGCTCAGAGGAATCTTGACTATCCGTTTCTGCGTTTTGTTTCCGTGAATACGGATTCCAGAAATAACATTGCAGCATTTGCAAATAATTATGAACCTGTCCGTCCATATAATAAGTGATTAGCCACATACGGATTGCTGACCTGAACAATCAGGTCAGTCCGTAACGCTTTGAAAAGAGGAAATATGCCGTTCAAATCAGAAACTATACCTATTCCACAGGAATATGACCGCAGACGGAAACTGTCAGAAGAACAAAAAGATGAAATAAGACATAAGTATTCGACAGGTATGTATAGTCTGAGAATACTGGCAGAAGAATATCACGTCAGCAAAAAACTTGTTCTTTTAACAGTAAATCCTGAATCAAAGAAAAAGAATGATGAACGCATAAAAGAACATTGGCAGGATTATGTTCTGCCTAAAAGTGAAAGGGCAGCTATAATGCGGGAACATCGGAAATATAAGCAAGACCTTTATCTGTCTGGTAAATTGAAATAATAACTGTACAAGGAGAAAGCATTATGCCCAGAACTGATATGGCACAAATTAAAGAAACGGCAATAGATATGCTTTATCTTGAACCGACACCCAATGAAAGCATACCTTATTTTACAGACCACCCATATTTTGAGAGTCAGGTCGTTGTGAATAAGAAACACGAATTCGTAGACATTTATAACGATAAGAAAGGACTTAAAGCTGTTCAAGCGGAAATAGAGCATTCTATCGAAAAATCGACTAATGTTTATCAGATATTAAACTATATACGCCCAGCTTATCATCTGACGTATCTTCGGTTTATAAAGCCGTTCTTGAATAAAAGAACATTTGATAAACTGCTTGCATATATGTGGGTCAATTCAGAAAACCCAAATCAGGATGCGAATGTGGATATTCCGACTTTTATCCAGTGGTTCAGAGCCGCAAACAGACGGACACTGATGGAAAAGCAAGAGTTTGAGTATTACTGTTCCCTGCCTGATGAGGTGAATGTTTATCGTGGCGTAGCTGTTGGCAGAGAAGAGGTCAAGGGACTATCATGGACCTGTAATTATGATACGGCAAAGTGGTTTTCCAGACGTTTTGACAGAGAGGACCAGAAAGGATATATCCTCAAAGGAACAGTAAGAAAAGAAGATATATTTGCTTATTTTAACAGCAGAAATGAAGATGAGATTCTGTGTGATTCTTCAAAGATAACTGATATTGAAAGAATATGATTAAATTGCAATAAATCCAAGCAACAGCTTGTTTTTATATCATTCGTATATAAACCCCTTCCGTTAATTGAGTAGGTGATGTTATATGATTATATATAACGACTCTTCTTAATATCAAGGTCATGACAGTATAAACTTACGGTCTTAACCTTGAAAACTATCCTTTCATTTTCGGGGTTAAGACTAATAATGAAAGGATAAGGTTTAATGGTAAAAACAAAAACGAAAAAGCTGACTGCTTTTTTCACTGCTATGGCAATGATGCTGTCACCTGTTTCGAGCGGTGTTTCGTCAGTCCCTGTATTTGCTGATGAGCTTGATGCCGATTGGGGATGGGACTATACAGCAGATGCAAATAGCGTTGTTGAATATGCTGATACAGCAGTTAGCTTTTCAAATGATTACACTGATTTATCGCTGCTTGATTATGATTATAGTTACAACTATGATGATGGTAGCAACAGCTATGAGATTGAATCTTATAGTGATTATACTGAAGAAGAACCTGAAATAGGAGAAGAGGTAGATGTTGATGAGCTTTTGACAGAAGAAACGAGCTTTAATGCAGGCACTGTCAGAAAACTTGCCGCTTCTCGTGCTGATAATCGCACATACTATATTACAGGCTTTAACGCTTCTGTATTCTATACGAAAGATGGTTCAATACCTTACTATGAGTATGGGGCATATGGCAACAGTACATATACCCACACTATTACAGCAAACGATGTTATTGTTGAACCTGTTGGATATTGTATAGAGCGTAACGGCAGCCACGTTGTTCCTACGAACGGTCTGACAAGACGAACAATATCAGAGGCGGTTTCGGGCGATATTGCGGGCGTGTATATGTCTCAGTATCAAGCTGATTCGCTTATACGAGTATTGCTGCATAAGCAAGAGTGCTATAATTATGCGGCACAAACTTTTAATAACTTTTTCCCCGGAATGTCTCTTAGCCAAGTTCAGCCGGGACAAGATGCCGCTGTTTGCAGAGATTATATCACACAGCAGTTTGTGTGGGGAGCAGTGGACAGCGATTTGAGAGACCCTTATGGTTGGGCTGACGGTGTAGCAAACTGGGCATACAACAACTTTACTGAAACTTGCACAGGCGGACAGGGATATGACATAAACTATTATGTGTCCAACAATACCAGTCAGCAGAACGTAATCGGCTCAGTGTTTAAGGGTACTCAAAATAACCCAGCAGACCCTTATGTTGACAGCGTTTCCATTCGAGTAGTGAAAGTTGATGAAAGCAACAAATCGCTCGGTGGTGCGAGGTTTACTGTATATGATGATGTATCTGGCACACATATCGGTGACAGCATTGTAGGTACACCATGGACAACTTCTGCACAGGAAACTTCTCATACCGTAGACGGACTGAGTTATGGTCTGAACTTCATTCTGCGTGAAAATTCAGCTCCTCAGAACTATGTAAAGGCAACTGATACTTATTTTAATGTTGACCTCAACGGAAATATCAACGTAACACAATTGGGAAGCAATACAACATATGCGAACGGTACTTTTGTTGTACAAAACATTCCTGATTCACAGTATATTTCTGTTGTGAAGACAGATGAAGACGGTAACAGCCTGAGTGGTGCGGAATTTACACTTACAGATGACACAGGCATAGAGGTTGAAAAAGAAGACAGCACTAACGGTTTCTTGGCAAAGGTAAATAAGAATACCCATTACACTTTGACGGAAACGGTCGCTCCTGAAGGATATACCGCAAGCAGTGAGTCGTTCGGATTTGTGGTAAATGATGAAGGAGTTGTTCTTGACAGCACTTATGAAGATGTTTCTGCCAATGGTATCACAATAACAGTTGTCAATCATAAGGCAACAGGCACAATCAGTGTGCTCAAAGTAGATGATAACAATACAAACCTCAGAGGCGCAGAATTTACTTTGACAGACAAGGACGGCAAGTATGTTGAGACAACTGCAACTGATTTTGGTTTCAATGCAACAGTTCAGGTAGGAGAAACTTATGTTCTGAACGAAACTAAGGCTCCTGAACACTACACAAAGACCAATGACAGTATTGAATTCAAGGTAACATCTGACGGAATCGAATGCAATAACAACAATGTTGCAGTGGTTGGCTCTACCCTTAAAGTAATAAACCACAGAACAACACATCCTGTTTCTGTAAGAAAAGTAACTGCCGATGGCAAAAATCTTAGCGGTGCGGAATTCAGCCTTACAGACAGCGATGGCAAGGTTGTGAATGTTACGAATACAGAGTATGGTTTTGATGCAGAACTTATTGAGAACGAGACTTATACTCTGACAGAAAACGCCGCTCCTACTGGCTATGTCAAGAGGACAGAACCTATTACCTTTACGGTTGGGACAGACAGCATCGAGTGTACATCTGATGGAGTAAATGCAAACGCATTCACACTTGAAGTTGTAAATGCTCCTATTGACTATAAAGTGACTATCGACAAGGCAGATTCAGAGACAAATGCGCTCATCAGCGGTGCAACACTTCAGCTCATAGACAACGGTACTGTTATAGATGAGTGGACAACATCTTCTCATGAAACAGAATCTCTTGAATATGACAAGGAATACACGATTCATGAAGTATCTGCTCCGAGCGGTTATGTTCTCAACGCCAATGACATTACATTCTCTTTCAGCAAGGATGGTTCGCTCAATACCAATGCAAAACTCAGAGACGGACATATTGTTGTTGAAAACAAGCAGACAAGTATATCTATTACAAAGATGGATATAACAAACAACACTGAACTTGCAGGAGCTACAATTCAGATACTTGAAAACGGCAAAGCTGTTGAAGAATGGGTATCAGATACTGCGGTTCATACAATCACAGGACTTAAAACCAATACCGAATATACTCTCCGTGAGACAATTGCCCCTGTTGGCTATTCTGTAGCTGCTGATACCACATTCGTGATAAACGAGGACGGTTCAGTGACAACAACAGCAAACAGAACGACAGACGGTGTTATTCTTGTAGAAGATGCTATGCTGACAGTATATGTCACAAAGCAGGATATTGCCAACGAAAAGGAACTGAGCGGTGCAAACCTTCAGGTTCTTAACGGGACTACTGTTGTAGATGAATGGACAAGCAACGGTTCTGCTCACCTTATCAAGGGTATCAGACCCAACACAGAGTATATTCTCAGAGAGACCATAGCCCCTGTCGGCTATACAATTGCATCTGACATTACTTTCAGTGCAGATGTAAAGGACAACAAGACTATCATTACAACAGCAGGCAAGGTCATAAACGGTGACACCATAGTTGTGGAAGATACCGCAACCGAAGTGAAGATTTCCAAGAGAGCGATAACAGGCGAAAATGAACTTGCAGGGGCAACTCTTCAGGTCATCAGAGACGGCAAAGTTATTGAAGAATGGGTTTCTTCCAATACGGCGCACGTTATCAAGGGTCTTGAAACAGGCGTTACCTATACGCTCAGAGAGACTTCCGCTCCCGATGGTTATGTTTGCACAACAGACACAACATTTACAATCGGCACTAACGGCAGAGTTACAGCTTCTGCAACTCAGGCAGCCGATGACACTATCATTATCAACAATAAGCCTACCGAAGTCAGAATTTCCAAGGTGGATATTACATCCAAGGAAGAAGTTGAAGGAGCTTTCATTCAGATACTCAATGCGGATGGGTCTCTTGTTGAAGATGAGTGGACATCCACAACTGCTCCTCACGAAATTGAAGGGCTTTCAGTTGAGACAGAATACATACTGCACGAAGAAACCGCTCCTTTCGGATATATAGTTGCCGAAGATACAACATTCCATATTGAAAAGGATGGCACTGTTGTAACAACAGGTTCTATGACTTCCGATGGAACTATTGTCATCAACAATACCAAGACAAGAATAGCAATCTCAAAGGTCGATATAGCGAAGAACGAAGAACTTGAAGGGGCTACTCTTCAGGTAATTGATGATAACGGTAAAGTCGTTGCTGAATGGGTATCTGCAACTGCTCCCCGTGAAATCGTAGGATTGGGAACAGGTATAGAATATACTCTCAGAGAAACGATTGCACCGAGAGGCTTCACCTGTGCCGCAGACATTAAGTTTACAATAGATAAGTACGGCAAGGTATCTACTACAGGCAGACAGAATGCCGACAGTGCTATTGTAATCGACAACAGACTTACGGAAATATCTATCTCCAAGGTAGATATTACAACAGAAGAAGAGCTTGAAGGCGCAAGACTTGAAATCATCGACAGTGAAGGTGCTGTTGTTGAAAAATGGACATCTGTAAAGGAAGCACATAAGATAATCGGTCTTCCTACAAACGAAAAGTTCATTCTTCGTGAAACAGTTGCTCCCGATGGCTATACAATCACAACCGATACTGAATTTACTATCAAGACCAACGGTGAGGTCGTAGCGAACGGTTCTGTTGTTTCAGATAATCATATTATGGTTAAGGACAGCAAAACAAAAGTCAATATAACCAAGGTCGATGCCGATACCGATAATACAGTTGAAGGTGCGGTTCTTGAAGTAAGGGACAGTGACGGCAAGACAGTAGATAAGTGGACTTCCACTTCCGAAACACATACTATTGTTGGTCTTATGACTGATAAGGAATACACCATTTATGAGAACACAGCACCCAAGGGTTATCTGAAAGCCGATACCGAAACCTTTAAGGTCGCAGCGGACGGCACAGTAACTTCAAGTGCAAGGACTCAGGACGGTGATACAATTCTCTTTGAGAATGAGCAGACAATGGTAGAGATAGCAAAGGTTGACATAACTTCACAGGAAGAGGTTGCAGGAGCAACTATCCAAATAATCGAAAAGACTGTAACTCCTTCCGAAACCGAAGGTGAAGAAGATACTGTTACTGAGACAGTAGTAAGAGAATGGGTAAGCACTGAACAGAAATATACTGTCAAAGGTCTTGAAACCGAAAAGGAATATATTCTTCGTGAGACAGTCGCTCCCGATGGCTATACTGTTGCAAGTGACACAACTTTCACACTTCATGAAGATGGTTCTATAACCACAACGGCTCCTGTATCAGATGATGATGTTCTTCTTATAGAAGATACTCTCACATTCGTATCAATCGCAAAGATAGATGCAGATACAAATGCAAGACTTTCGGGTGCTACTCTTCAGCTTAAAGATGAAGACGGCAAGGTAGTGGAAACATGGGTAAGTACCCTTGAAGAGAAGGTATTCACAGGTCTCAGGACCGATGTTGAATACAGCATTGTTGAAACAATGTCTCCTACGGGTTACAAGCCTGTATTTACAGTAACATTCCATATTGAGAAAGATGGTTCGATAGCAGCCAACACTGCTATTACAGAGGATGGCATCATTTGCGTTCCTAACAGCAAGGTCTTTATTCCTCAGCCTATACCTTCTTATTATGCGCCTGTTACTCCTGTAGTTCCTGTTTCGACTCCCGTAACAGTAAAGCCTGTTCCTGTTGAGAATGTATCAGCAGGTGCAGGTATGGACGGAGACGGCATCGAACTGTAATACAAAACACAAATCAATATTTGGTTTGCTTTACAAGACTCACAGAAATGTGGGTCTTGTTTTGTATAAAGGTATTCCTGCTTTTTTGAAATTTTAGCTGATTGGCTAATATTGATAACAAAAATAACGTAAAATCTACGGATTTGTCAATTGACATTTTGTACACTAATATGGTATAATGTGTTTAAAGATTGAAGTACACGCTGATGTACAGAAAGGTGATTAAGATGGATGGTATGTTTGTCGGGAGTATACTTTTGAATAATGTAGAGCAGACTCAGAGGCTGAGACGTGATGTCCGTGAAAGCGGCAATGGTCATTATTCTACAGAAGCAATCGACATTGATGAGGGGCTTGTATCCAAGATTATTCATTGGATAGCAGGATTGTTCGACAGAAGCTGAAAGCTCAACTCGGATAAAGCAAAGGAACAGTTAGCGGATAAATCTAAAGCTGTTCCTTTCGCTTTTATAACGAGAAAACAAGCGGATTATATAATGGCAGGTAAAGGAGAAAACATTGAAAAATTATTTTGAAGATTTCCCTGAATCAGCGAAAGACCTTACGGATTATCAGAGAGGGTTTGTAAGAGGAATTTACCGTTCAATCTATGAAATTGAGCGGTCAGTTGACACAACTGCGTTTCTGTCAGCAAAGATAAAGAATGTGTTGAACACTCTTATCAAAAAGGGCGGAGATAAGGGTGTACAGAAAAAGAAAGCAACAGAGAGCCTTGCACTCAGGCTTATAAAAGCTGTGCTGAATGACGGTATCAGGTCAGTAATAGCGTCCTATACAGAAACTGTATGTGAGATTTTTTCACAGACACCCGATGAACTTGAAGATGTTATTTCTCCAAGATATGAAATAGATAACCTGATGTTCTATGACAAGACCAATGATATACAAAGAGGAATAATTGCAGGACATGGTTTGGTCATGAATTGCTTTATAAATATCGTAAATATGGGAGATAAAATCAAAGAGCAATACGGACCAATGTATAATATGGTGCTTGATGACTTAAACGAACTGTTCAAAGATTGTCCCCCATACTTATCGGAAAGCACTGTAAGCAAATACGCAGAATGGGAAGATGATATAGCAGATTGCGTAAGTTATATAGGTATCAGTTTTGCTCAAAACATTTATGTGGATGTGTTGTCAAGGCTTTGTTCAAAATCTGTCGATGAATTGAACGAATACTATAAAAAGGATGAAAATATAGAAAATTGGGATGTGCATGATAAAGACGGGAACAGGCTGAATATACAAGGATAAGGATAATGAGTGGAAAGATTGGCAGCAAGACGGCATGGAGAAAAAGTCACACTTGAACTCGGCTTTGAAAGCACCCTTGATTCAGTGTATATCGAATATACTCCAGAGACAGAACAATGTGCGTTGATACTTCGTGCCGCTCTGGAAGAAAATGGGGCTGAAGTGTTGGAAAATAAAATGCCCACATATACAATGCTGTTTTGCTTTCCTTCAAGAAAAACCAAAGGGTCTTTGCGTATGACGTGTCTGAAGGCACTCAGCTTAACAGGTCAGTCAAATGTAATTAAGGGAGAATAAAAATGGAATGTCTTGCATTTGATTATTTTAAAAACTACAAACCTTCCGTATATGAGTACAGAAATATAATGACTGTAAAAGAAATGATGACTCTTGTGGATGATAACCATAATGTTAATTCCAAAAGCAGAGTGTTGGAAAAGCTCCCAAAAATCAACAATCTTTTGTATGACTGCGTAAAGGCGGAAGGAACACAAGAACCTGTTCTGAATGATATAGATTGCTGCGCTACCTTGTCTTGTTGGAATATGAATAAACAAATATTCAAATGTGACAAGGATTTTCTGGATGCTTTGATGAAGACAGAGACTCTTCACTTCACCAAAGGCTGTTGGAATTATCTTCCGTGTAACTGTTTCTTTGTAGATTGGTCCGATAATGACCAGTTGTGTTCAAAACTGAACAGGTCAGGTGTATATATACGGCTGAATAAAGGCGCACATCAGGATGTATGGCAGATACACACACTCGGCATACTAAAGTCTGACCTAAATACAGCTTTGATGGATATGTGGTTTGCGTGGGACAGGGATAAGGATATAACAGTAGACAATTTTGACGGTCTTGTGGCAGAGACAGAGCGTCTGCGTGCTGAACTTGACCCGAATTATACGGGAGAAGGCGTTTTGGTGTACCCTCATATTGATGAGAACGAAAAGAGACCTGCACTGCTGTTGTTTATATTGGTGTGTCAGATTCTCACATATCTTTCGTCTGCCGAACCTGATATATCCAAAAATGGGATTGTTCTGGGAGTGACAAACCCTGTGCCTGTTCCCAATAAAAATAAAAAGAAGCGAAGAACTGTGGCGGGCAGAATACAGGCTTGGGATGTTGGTGTTCGATTTGGGAACGCATTCAGAAAGTGGCAGGACGAAACAAACGATGCAGCAAAGCCTAAGCAGACTGGCAAGATAAACAACGCAAGAGTCCGCCCACACTATCGCAGGGCGCACTGGCACAGCTTTTGGTACGGAAAAACAGGTGAAGAACGTATCAAGCGTGTAAAATGGGTACACGGGATGTTTGTAAATGCAAAAAGCGGAGAAACATTACCATCGGTTATACATGAAGTGGGATGAGGGATAAAAATAGATAGTTTGTATCTGGTATTTTAAGTGGAAAGGGAAATAAGATGTATTATATGCATGAACAAGACAATGCCTGTGACTTCAACAAGTGTGAACTCGAAAGGCTTGGGCTTCTTGATAAACCTTTTATTCTTGGACTTAAACTTGGTCTTGCGATTTCGTTCCCCGCAAATGTTTTTTGTGAACTGTATATTCAGTATAAGGACGAAAAACTTCCGTTTTTAATAAAAGCTCGTGTTAAAACTCCGTATTCAAATAAGAGAGTTTATGTTCTCTGCAACAATGTTGGAAGAAAACAGTCTAAGGCTTTTTTGCCTGTTTCTTTTGACAGTTTTGAAGAACTTCAGAAGATAGAGCGTGTAACAGCTCTGTGGACTATCAAGACAAAGGCAATGGACGGAGAAATAACCGAGTACGTACTTCAAGACAATATTATCACAGGTTTTGAAGAAAAACAACAGGCAGGAACATACGGAGTACGCTGTTATGACAAGCCGTATCTGACGATGTTATGTGAAGCTAATGGCAGCAAAGGTTTTCTTGACAAAAGCCTGAGTATCAAAGACGGCAAGGTGCATTCTGATATCCTGCTCGGTTCGGATTATGATGATGTGTATTTCTTCTTCCTTGAAGGCGATACTCTTGAAACGATTGCTCTTGAAACGATTACAGAGTATCATGCCGAGAACAGTAATTTTCAGTTAAATATCGAGAATGACTTTATATGGGGAGCGATGGGGTTTCAGTCTCTTAAAAGAGATATGATGAATAAATCTATGCAGAAAGAGATTGTTTCGTACTATCGAAGTGTTATTAAGCCAAACGACAGAGGGATATTGATGTAAAATGTTAATATTGCGTTTTACAAATAAAGTATTTTTTACATCTGCATCAATTGACATTATATGTTCTAATTGGTATAATTATTATAATCAACAAAAAACAGGATGGGCGGTTAGAATGGCTGATAAAGAAAACAAATCCTATTTAGAATACGAATTACCAGAAATGCTTCGTGATTCCATTGAAAAGATGAAGAAAACTTGGGCAGAACTGGATGCGGGAATACACAATATGGTATGGGACGGAGATTATTGCGAACTTCAAAGCAATATAAATATATGTGAGGTGGAACAGTTAATATCATCAGAACAAGCGTGGTATTTAAGAGAAAAATATTTGAGAGTGAAAAGAGAAGATGAAATATGAGAGACGGAACGGACTTTACAAATCTGGCACGAAGAAATAAAGCATATGGCGGAACGAATGGAAATAAAATATCGGTTTTGATAGATGACGAATTGTATATGCTTAAATTTCCTGCTCATGCAAATAAAAATGAAAACATGAGTTATGCTAATGGGGGAATATCAGAATACTTGGGCTGTAAAATTTATCAAAGCATAGGAATTCCTGTTCAGGAAGTCATTCTTGGAACGTATAAAACAAGAAACGGTGATAAAATAGTGGTTGCCTGCAAGGATTTTACCGCAGATGGTCGAACTCTTCAGGATTTTGCTTCTTTAAAGAATCAGGTGATTGATAGTGAAAGGAGCGGATATGGCACAGAATTATTTGATATACTGGATACTTTTTATTATCAAAATGCGATAGATTATTCTATCATATCAGACCGTTTCTGGGATATGTTTGTGGTTGATTCTTTAATAGGAAACTGGGACAGACATAATGGAAATTGGGGCTTTTTATATGATATTAAGGATGATAATATGGTATTGGCACCTGTATATGATTGTGGCAGTTGTTTGTTTCCACAGGCTGATGACAGCTTGATGTATGATACCATACATAACAAACAGGCTCTTGATTTTCGTGTATACAGTATACCGACTTCAGCTATAAATATTGATAAAAAACGTATCAACTATCACAATTTTTTATCGGATTATCATTCGTTAAAAAACGAAGAAGTGTCACGAGGATTAGACAGTGCGTTAAATAGAATCTATCCCCGAATTGATATAAATAAAATCAGTGATATTATTGATAATACTCCATTTATAAGTGATTTGCAGAAAAAATTTTACAAAACAATTATATCTGCAAGAAAAGAGTTGATTTTAGAGAAGCCTTATCAAAAAGCAGCAGAGAATCACTTGGGAAAACCTAAAAAGAAATCATCATATGAATACGGAGATTAAAACTCAGTCAATCCCTTTGTCCTATGGCAAGGGGATTTTTAATTAACATATGATATATCAATATAACATTTGTATAAATGCAACTAATAAAATAACGCAATTTCTACAGATTTATCAATTGACATAATGTACTCTAATATGGTATAATCAATATAGTCAATGATATGAGCGTATACATATCGGCAATATTTATTAAATTTGCCAGAAACGGAGACACGTATGAAAGAGATAAATGTCAGCATATATGGCGGAAATAATATTTTTGGCGGAAAGCCCACAAAAGCACAAGCGGAGATACTTTCCTGCAATAGCTGTGACAAGTGTGACATTTACAAGCGTGGCAGATGCGTAAACGGCAGAAAGTTTCTGGGCAAGTCTCTGTGGTGCAGTGAAGGCAGAGTTACTGTCGCTGATGGCTATACTCCCAGAGCGCAGAAGTATCGTGAGTTCATAAAAAAATATATGGACAAGGATATATATAATGCTGTTAAGTCTTCAGATACCGATACCCGTGTTGCATATATCGGAGATAAGGTGTATATCAATATGCCTTATGTTCATTGTGAGACCGAGAATGAGCATATTGTTATATGCAGTGACAGTCTTTCGGTACATACTCCTTCTTTCATAGATAAGGAACAGTTCAATGCTGAATTTATCTGTCTTTTGCTCAGGTTTAAGCCTTTGGCGGCTTTTGAACACAAGGTAATAAAGACATATGCAGAGCAGTACGTTCCTGAGTTCATTGAACAACTCAAGAAATACTATCCAGATAAGTATTCGGAACTTATAGCCGCAGCTCCCGAATATGCCGATATAAAGTTTGATTACACTGGTCGCAAAGCGTATATCAGCACACTGGCTGATGGCTGTATCGTTCCCGATACGGATAATAACCTGTTTGTGTTTTCAGCAGACAATATGACACTTGTTTGTGAAAATTATAGGGTCGCATTTAAGAAGATGCTGTTCAACAAGCAGAACGCAAGGGTGGTCATTGACGTGACTGAGGATATGGTCTGTGAGATAACCGATAACGCTCAGGTAGGAGAAAACACAAGGTTTTGTGAGGAGTAAATCATGGATATATCAGGATACATCAGGGATGAAAAGGTCGATGTTACTAATTACGGGGGCATAGGGACTCCTTTTGTCGGTTCTTTGAAAGAAGCGAGAAAAGTAAGCCTTGCAATGGCTTATAAATATGGTGCTTGCAAGTATGCCCCTGTTCGTCTTATAAAGGATGGCAAAGCCATAGGATATGGAGTAAGCCTCTTCGGGCACGTTCCTATCAATGATTTTCATGCAATAAAAGTAGTGGAATGGTTTAGTAAGAGGGTGTAAATATGACCGAAACAATGACCGTCAGTGAACTGATAGAGAAACTCAGGGAGTTTCCGAACGATGCGGTTATAAATCTGCATATAAATGCCGATTTTGATAATACATCATCTCAAACAGTCGATGACCTGTATTATTATGACCGAGATAATACGGTGAACATTTGCGGAACAGATACCCGTCACCGTGTATGGTAAAAAGGGAAGATGGTGTAAATATGAATTGGCTGAGGCAACTATCGCCTGAAACGATAGAATGGATGAAGTATTTTATAACGGGAATAGCGTTTCTTTTTATGGGAATAGAATTTTCTTTGGATGAACCTAAAAGCGACTCCTATACTGTTACACATCGGGTGCTTATCAGAAAATTGATTCATGCGCTGCTGATATTCTTCGGAATCGTGCTTGTATTGGGATGTTTCATGGAAATATAGCCATAGAAAGATTAACGTTTGAAATGGGGGATAATATGTTCATAGTATTAACGATTATCATAGCATTAGCTTTTGGAATGTTTCTTGCTGAAACTTTAACCGATGAAGATTCTAAAAAATGATTACCGCAAATAGATGCAAGGAGTGCTGTATGAACAAAAAAGAATTTGATACAACAGGTATTTTCGATTATATCAATGATGGAACTGATATGGAAGGGCTTATCGTTCCAGAAGGTAAACGTGGCGAAATAAAAGACAGTCAGGGAACATATCAGGTCAGATATTTGCTCAATCATCCCTGTCTGGTACAGGCGATAGCAAGTTTTAAAAAGAAAAATGATATTGTTTTTGATATGTCAAGTACGGCACGAAAGTCGTTTGAAGACGCTTTCACTCAATATTTAAAGGAAAATGGTCTGTCGTATGCGGAAACAGTGACGCAAAAGAAAGGGTGGGGCAGCGGTTGGACTAAGAAAAACATCCAGAATAACAATAAAGCGAATAAAGGTTGGGAACGGTAATATATAAAAGCAGGATTACATTTACAGTATTCCTGCTTTATTTATTGCTTAGTGTTGTTCATACGTTATTATGCTATTACATTTGTACAATTGGCACTATTGCGATAACATAAAATCTACAGATTTGTCAATTGACAAAATGTACTCTAATATGGTATTATCATAATAACAAAGCAAGGGTTTAAGCAGGTCAAGCAAAGGAGCAACTTTTATGAAAGCAAGAGTAATGTTTAACGGCAAGGAATACACAAGAGACAACAAGGCTGACGAATGGGCTTTTCTTGTACCTTTTTACAACAATTCTGATATAGGTGTTCTCGGAAACGAAAATATGCGTGTAGTTGTTGCTCCAACAGGCTTTACCGTTTATGAGACTGATGGAAAGTCTGGAAAGTATGTAAATGCAGTTAAGGTCGGAAACCGCTGCGGAATAGAGACCTATACTTTCGGCAAGGGGTATTCAATGGCTGTCGAGTACAATGACGGAGCATATCCTTTCAAGGAAATCAAGGGAGTTACTATGATAACACCTGACAAAGACTTCTGGTCTTGCGTATACTAAACAGCAGGGATATATATATGGATAACGTTATGGATATGTTCAGGAGCGAAACAGAACTGATACAGGCAGAATCTTGCTTTGATGTTGCTATGCGGCGTGTGAACAACAGGTACGGAGAGGATATTAAACTTTTCTGCGAAGAAGAAGTAGAAAGATTTAAAGAGCAGCTTTGGTGCAATATTGCTTTAAGTATTGTTTATGACGGGTATGCTGCCGCAATGGATTATGCAAGAAACGCACAATTCTTTATAAGGAGAAAAGTATGCTGAAAACGTATGCAGAACTTAATCTGGCAAAACTCAGAGATGAAGTAGGGCTTGACTTTGCTCATTATACTTATACAGGTGGCAGATGTTCATGCTGCTATTATCCTTACGACCTTCCTTCTGTGTACTGGAAGGGTAAGACAAGGGCTGAAAAGATAGCCAACAGAGAAAAAGGAAAAGAAAGCGAAGAATACGAATATATCCTTTTCAAGAATGCCGAGAACGGCAGCGGAGAAGTCAAAAAGACTGACCGCATCTGTATGCGGACGGACTGGTACTACAGGAATTATATAAGTCCTGTATATGTTGAGTGGAAGATGTCCGAAGACAAACTCATCAAGACCTGTGAACTTCTTCAGGAACAGCTTGGAACTGAGTATGAAGTGATAAAGCCCAATGATGTATTAAAATGCATCGAAATCAGATATATCGGTGAAGAGATAAAGTGAAAAGAGGATTTGAATGAGATATATAAACGCTTCGGAAGTAAACACACTGGAAGAACTGAGAAATGCACTCAGCAGACTTGTTCCATATCCAGAGGATAACGCAGTCAAGGCGATAGCAATTATCGGCAATAACGAACTGCTTAACGACCTGTGGCTGAACAGCGAATGCGGTGTCCCGAAGGCTGCTTCAGACTTGTCTATTGTACAGGTAGATTATGCGTGTGACTGTGATGCGGCTCTTGTGGCACAGCGCAACACGGCTGTATGGGAGCTGTTCAGACGTTGGGAGAAAGCAGGCTTCAATAAGCGTCATGCAAAATCTCCGTTTAACTGCAAGACTTTCACGGCGTTTATCGACATCGACAAGTATTGCTCGGAAACAACATACGTTGTTTTCCTGAAGGAGAGTGAATAGATGAAAGGAGGACGCTTATGTCAATACTGAGTGTTTCAAGAAGAACGGATATACCGACATATTACGGAGAGTGGTTCATAAACAGGCTCAGAGAAGGTTTCTTTATGACACGCAATCCATACAATAACAGGGTATCGAAGGTTATGTTCCGAAAAGAAGATATTGACTGTATCGTATTCTGGACAAAGAATCCTATTCCGTTTCTCAAATATCTTGACGATATAAAGGATTATCCGTATTATTTCCAGTTTACGGTAACAGGATATGGAAAGGATATGGAGAAAAACCTTCCTGAAAAGAGACTGCTTATAGATGTGTTTAAGGAGCTGTACAACAAGGGCAACGGTCACATTATATGGAGATATGACCCTATCGTGTTCACGGACAAGTATACTCCCGAATGGCATTTAAGCGCTTTTGAAGCGATTGCCAGAGAGCTTTGTGGATATACCGAAAAATGCGTCATATCTCTGGTTGACATATATCCCCAGATTGCTATGAATATGGATTTGTGTTCACCACTCAATCAGCCGCAAATAAATCTGAACGTTTTTGCAAGACGACTCGCTGATATTGCGAGGAAATACAGTATGACCGTTGCGACCTGCGGTGAAAAAATTGATTTTGATTTTTGTGGCATCAAGCACAATAAGTGCATTGATGATGAATACATCAGCAAAATAACAGGCAAGGAATTTCACATTGGCAAAGACAAGGGGCAGAGAGAAACCTGCGGTTGTGTTGAAAGCGTAGAAGTTGGCACATACAGCACTTGCAGAAACGGGTGCAGGTATTGCTATGCCAACAAGGATATGTCCCTTGTGAACACCTGCATGCACAGATACGACCCGAAAAGTCCTCTTCTCTGTGATATGCTTCACGAAGATGAAACATATTCAGAAAAGAAACTCAAATCATTCGCTCGTGACCCTGAACCTGAACAGCTCGTTCTGTTCTGAAAGGAGAAAGATATGTGGGTAAAAGTAAACGGTAGACAGTCCAAATGCCTTCTTCTTCACATCAAGAAGCAATGGTATGACAGGATACTCTCAGGAGAGAAGAAAGAAGAATACAGAGCGTTCAGCACCTACTATCAGCGGCGTTTTGAAGGTCTCGGCTTATATCCTATCGACAACTGCGAACAGTACATATTGTTCCGAAACGGCTATTCAAGCGGCAGTCCGCAGTTCGTAGCAAGATGCGAAATCGAAATAGGCGAAGGTAAGCCTGAGTGGGGTGCAGAGGAAGGCGAAACGTATTACATTCTTAAAATCAAAGAGATACTGATACCTGAAGAAGTGATAGCCGAGACAGTCGAAAAGAAAGATAAGGTGACGGTATGAGACTGAAAACATTAGAAGAAGTCAAAGCGTATATCAGCAAAGGTCCTCTATGGCTAACATATCTTACTCAAGATAACGAAAGCAGGATAGAAAAAATCAGGATAGAACGCTATTGTTTCCACAACTCAAAGGAACAGACAGAAGATGAATTTGGTTGGGTATATTCCAACCAAGTGGGGAGAGGTACATCCAGATTATCTGAAGTGGGTGTGTTTACAGACTTTAATGAAGCAAAAGCGTATCTGAGCGAACTGATTGGCAACATCGTTGTCTATGACGACCCTTCTGGGGATGTGGTTGATATATACAGAGGCGGCTTTTGCTATGGTATGGAACGAATTGATAAGGAATTGTTCAGTTGGTCTGTGGACGGTGAATATATGGGTACACTTTGCAGGCATATCACATTAAACGATATTTACAATCAAGCTGTTAAAAAGGGTCTGATAAAAGAATCAACAATGTTGATTGTGTTCCATACAAGTTCGCTTCACGGAACTATTTACAGATGCGGTAACTACGGAAAGGGTGTGTGGGATAAAGCAGGTGTAACAAACGGTTATGTATAAACAACAGTCCAAAATTATTTTTGTTTTTAACTTGGTTATAACCCTGTTTGAAAGAAAGGAAAGATGCTAAGTGAGCAAAATTATTGCTTATGTAGATGGCTCATACGACAAGGAAAGTGGTGTGTACGGCAGTGGCTGCGTTCTTATCAAGGAAGACGGAGCCATTTGCCTTGAACTGAGCAATTACGGCAAAGACAAAGACGGCGTATGGAATGTCGCAGGAGAGGTCAGTGCTGCTACTCAGGCTATCCAGTATGCTCAGAGCAACGATTATAACGAGGTACACATCTGCTATGATTATCAGGGTATCGAAGCGTGGGCTAATGGCTCTTGGAAGGCAAAGAAGAATGTTTCTAAGACTTATGCGGCGTTTGTGCAGTCTGCAAGGACACAGGGACTTACCATAACTTTCGAGAAGGTCAAGGCTCACTCAGGTGTTGAGTATAACGAGCTTGCTGATAAGCTCGCTAAGAAGGGCATAGAACAGTACAAGGCTTTAGGTGCTTTCATGAGTCAGCGTTACGGACAGGAGTTGAAAGATGATACGGGAGAAGAAAAAGGCTTCTATGTACTTTCTCCTGAAGAAGAAAAGTTCCTTGACGAATATGTAAGTCCTGCCGTCAGGGAGCGGGCAAGAGAAGCGTACATCAGACTTCTGAAGACAAGAAATGCTATCTAAGATAAGAAGCACAAAAAGGAGCATTTTATGGAAAATAATGTTTTTATCAAAAACGGTATTCAGGTACTCATAACAGATGGGGTCATTCCTTGCGGCGAAAATATAAATGTAGTCGTACCTATGTTTGGGCTGCCGTATTTTACCGAAAATGATATAAAGCAGACAAATGATACATATTACGAAAAACATTCTTCATCGAAAAATTTGTTTGTTGCTGAATATAAAGGGTTTTCTCTTAGTGTTGATATGCATGATAAAGAAATGTGCAATACGATACTCATGCCATCCGATTACAGTCTGCAAATAATAACTCCCGATAAGGATATTTGGCTTATGCGTATTGCATAAAGACCAATTTGATAAACGAATGCTGAAATATTCGTATACTATGTCAATTGACAGGCAGTAACAAAATATAGTATAATAAAATATATATTAGGCTATAACAGCCGAATAGGGTATAAAAGAGGTATGATATGGAATACAAAACAAAAATGAGAGAAAGACTTGAACACGATATTGATGAGGTGCTGCAATCTATTCCCGAAAAGTTAAAGCAGGGAGTAAAAAACTCAAAGCCGCTGTCAGCAGATGCGCTGAGAGGAACTAATCTTGAGGAATATTCGGATAAGTTTATGTCTTTGCATACAGCCCTTGACAGTAACGCTCTTGCGTATCTCAACAAAAGCAATGTAACAGGATTATGGGTGTTTACCGACTGGTTCTACAATGATAAGCACTATCCGATTTTTCTTATCAGGTCTGAGATACAGGCAGGAACAATCGAATGGAGCAAACTTACAGAAGAGTTGTACAATTTAGTTCCTCATGAAAATGCTTTCGGCTATAATGAGGATTTTATAGGTGTCAATATGGACGATACAATAACTGAAGAAATTCGTTATGCCGCTATCGAAGGCAGGTTATTGTCGATATATGATGCTGAAACTGCATAAGTATTTAATGAGGCTGCTTTCGGGTAGCCTTGTTTAATATAAAAACATCATAAGGAGTTGGTCAATATGGCTGATAACAAAGCACAGGGATTGATGGATGAAGTCAAAAAGGTGCTTAACGAATACAACGGTATATCTGCCGAATATGTGGATATATACGGAGAAGATTCGGGAGCAAATGAAACGGATAAAGAACGGTTCAAAGACACACATTATGTAATGTCAACAGATTCCGATGACTGTCATAAGATTACAGCTATAAATAAGGATGACGGAAGCGTTTATGTGGAAATAGACGGTAAAGAGATTACCACAGCGGATGACCTTATGACTGCTTTGCCTAAGAATATAGCTTTGAGAGAGATAATTGCGGAACAAACAGGTATTGACCTTTATGCTCATTTGACCGAACAGTGGCAGAATTATTCTCAGAAGTGGTACGAAAGGGATAAGGATACAGGAATGCCGACCTGCTGTATCCAATTCAAAGACCCTGCAAAATCTTCCGAAAAGATTTGTGAACTGTACTCGGCAATGATAAAAAGAGGGCTGACTCCACATGATTTTCAACTGTCGGATAATGAACACGCATCTGCATATATGGTACTGCCAAATGTTTATGCGAGAGGAGATTTGAATGACGGTTCAAAGATGGAATTCAGAAAGATGCTTATTGAACTGGCTACAAATCCTGAATTTGCTGACTTTGAAATCGTAAGCAAAGCAGATACTTCATACGAACAATATAAGGCTGAAAGTCTTGACAAGGCTGTGCAGGAATTGTTAGACCCTGAAAAGAATCCCCGTGCTTTGTATGATATTATTGATAAGCTGAATAAAGACGGATATTTTGATAAGAGAGAAAATCAAGACTCTCAAAAAATCACAGCGGACAATCCTGCCATAAACCGTGACTCGCTTCTCCATATGTTCGCTGCTCTTGATTCCGAACAAATAAAGGATACAGCGATTTTAAATGCGCTGCAAGCAGCTTATCATATTTCTGATTCAGAAATAGAAAAGTCTCAGTTGCAGTATCTGAGACGAGGGGGATATGATGCGTGGAAAGATAATAAGCAAAAGGCGATAGCATTTGCTCTTCAAGACGAAGACTATATCAAGTTTACGGTTTCAAGCCTTATGCAGGCACAGGAACATGG